>VFQR01000474.1_pt1 | contig 55573 bp, 45 predicted proteins | sample 3512321 | NCBI WGS metagenome assembly VFQR01 (sample SAMN10412374, study PRJNA504923) | tailings metagenome | isolation source: Relicate 3 Philex TSF1 revegetated site | place: Philippines: Tuba, Benguet | collected 2017-08-29 | reverse complement strand
CCTGGTTTAAGGTAGGAATAACCAAATTTCTAAGTCCATTTCTTCGGTAGTCGTTTTTATGATTACTACTGTCCTCAACCCATTTTACCTTCTTTTCCTCAAGAAATAAGGTAATATCGTCTCTCGAGACATTTAAAAAAGGCCGGATATGCTTATCCGAAACTTGTAACATCCCACCTAGCCCCTTGAGGCCTGCCTTCCGACCAATATTCAACAGTAAAGTTTCTGCCTGATCTTGCAGATGATGTGCGGTTATTAACCACTTGTAATGCTGGGTAATCATCAGCTGTTTAAACCAATCGTACCGAATCTTTCGGCATATAGCCTGAACAGAATCTCCCTTCTTTTCCTCTTCTGTAAGTGTTGTATTTAGCACTTCACATTCGAAGCCATTTTTACGTGAAAAGTCAACTACAAATTGTTCATCACGGTGCGATTCTTCTCCCCTTAGTCCATAGTTCACATGTGCGAGCAAGGGATTAAAATTTAGGGCTTTTAGCGTAAGCGCTAAGGCTACTGAATCTCTACCTCCACTAAAGGCCAAAATTAAATTATCGTTGTATCGAACCCCTGCCCTTTCAAGTGTTTCAGATACTGCTTTAGTAAGAACCACCTTAGAGCTCATCGCATTTGATTATGAGTTTACCGTAATCAATCTTTCCTTTTACAGCTAACAAAATATCGCCTCCCAAAACACCTTGAATATCGCCATAATTCATGGATTGGTATACTTGACGCACATGACTCAGATCAAGCACTGCAACTTGCCAATATTTCAGTTTTAATTTACCCATTTTCAGCTCTGGCAATACGGTAACTGCGCTAATCATTTCGTTAGTACCTAAACCAGCTGAGGCTGTGTCTAATTGTTCGAGGAATAATTCTGGTAAATTTTCTTCTATCCAACCTTTATCAAAAGTAGTTTTCGAAGCCCCTGTATCCACAACCAAGCGCAACTTGTGGTTGTAGATCTTGGCTTTGGCCAAAATATGACAACCATCCATCTCGATGCTCAGAAGTTCTAATTTTATCTTTACGGCCATAAAAAGAAAAGACGATGTTTTCACATCGTCTTTTAACTAAAGATTACTTGAACTCAGTTCATATTATCTAAAACGTCCATCACTTCTTTCACTGCTTTGGCACTTTCGTTTACTAAGGTCATTTCTTCAGCATTGAGCTTTAGTTCGATGATTTCTTCGATTCCGTTTTTACCTAGTTTTACAGGAACGCCCATGTAAATGTTGTGCAAACCGTACTCACCTTGTAACCAGGCACATACCGGGAAGATGCGCTTTTGATCACGTACAATGGCTTCTACCATTTGGGCAGCTGAGGCTCCTGGTGCGTACCAGGCCGAGGTTCCAAGTAGATTTACTATTTCTCCCCCACCTTTTTTGGTGCGCTCGATAATGGCATTTAATTTATCTTCTGCGATTAATTCAGTCACTGGAATTCCGCCTACAGTAGTATATCGTGGAAGTGGAACCATGGTGTCGCCGTGGCCTCCCATTAAGACAGCCTGAATATCTTTCGGAGAGCAATTCAATTCCGTGGCTAAAAAAGCGCGATAACGAGCGGTATCAAGAACACCTGCCATACCAAAAACTCTTCGTGGATCAATTTTCGCTGTGAGATACGCACAGTAGGTCATGACATCCAACGGATTCGAAACCACAATGATGATGGCATTGGGTGAATACTTGAGCACATTTTCTGTCACACTCTTTACTATTCCGGCATTTGTCTGAATCAAATCATCGCGGGTCATTCCCGGTTTACGAGGCAAGCCAGAAGTTATTACGACTACCTCTGAATTGGCAGTTTTACTGTAGTCATTGGTTGAGCCGGTAACGCGGGTGTCATACATATTCACCGGTGCGGTTTGCCAAATATCTAGCGCCTTTCCTTCTGCAAAATTTTCTTTGATATCTACGAGCACTACCTCATTGGCAAGCTCCTTTTGGGCGATAACATCAGCACAGGTGGCCCCTACATTCCCTGCTCCTACAACGGTGATTTTCATGGAAAAGATGTTTAAATTTTGACCATGCAAAAATACAGCATTGAGGTTATTTTCCTAACTTTAGGATTGCTTTACTGATGAAGCAAAGTAAAAGTTCTAGAAACATTTCATTTCATCTCATGAAGAAAATTTATGCTTTACTAACCGCCTTGGTTTTTGCTATTGCAGCTCAAGCTCAACAAAGTAGCAATTGGTGCGGTACTGGCCAGCCAACACAGGCGAACTATGAATTCCTTGAGAACTTACACACGATGGGAGTTCATGAAGCGCGCGTAACCAATGATGTCATTCATATTCCCATGAAAATCCACATCATTCGTAACTCTGCGGGTGTTGGAAACTTCAATTTTAGCGACGCTCTCAGAAACTTATGTGAGTTAAACGATTGGTACAGACCACATGGTATACAGTTTTTCTTGCGCGGTGATGTAAACTATATCGACAATACACAGTGGTTTAGTAGCTTCCAAAGAGGTGATGAAAACACGATTAATCCAATACACAATGTAGCCAACGTCATCAATGTTTATTATGTGAACATGACTGCCGTAGGTTTGTGTGGTTTTGCCAACTTTCCAGGCACAGGTTCTCCTTCGCAAACAACTCGTCAAGGAGCCGTTTACTTGAGCCCCGGATGCTCTGGCGCTGGAAACACCACTTTCGCCCATGAATTAGGTCACCATTTAAATTTGATGCACCCTTTCCAGACTACATCAGATAACCCCGCAGGCATACAAGGCGAAAGGATAACCCGAAATACGAACGAAGTAGCCCCTCGTCTGTCAGCCAACTGTACAACCGCTGGTGACCGTTTTTGCGATACTCCATCCGACTACATTGGCGACCGTTGGAGCTGTCCTCGTTCACATACTCAGGTAGATATAAACGGTGACGTCTTTAATCCTGATGCGACCTTAATCATGGGTTATGCAAACGACAATTGTGTTACGCGTTTTTCACCTCAGCAAGTTACAGCCATGCGGGCAACCCTTACCATCGTGAATGGCGTATCGGGCCCTCGTCGTTACTGGTTGAATCCTCCAATGGATCCTTACGACACCATTACTAGCATTCCAACGATGCTCGAACCTACGTCTGGTCAAACAGGTGTTGCTCAAAATTTTGCTTTTTTCAAATGGAGCAAAGTACCAGGAGCTACCATGTATTTACTTCGTTTACGCTTTAATTTCAATACCTTAGAAGAGATTCTGGTATCCGACACATCTTATCTGTACACCGGAACCAAATTAAATGCAAACGTTAATTATCGTTGGTCAGTAGCAGCTATCAACCACAAGATAACTTGCATCAATTGGACACCAGATCGTACGTTTACCACTGTGGCGAACGGCGTGAGCGTCGCAGAACTTGAAAATCTGAAATTTCAAGTATACCCTACAGTAGTTGGCAATGGTGATCGTTTGAAAATTGAGTTTCAAGAGAGTTTAAGTGGTGAAGTTGAAGTTGCTATTCAAGATATGAGTGGCCGTACTATCAACAAGGAAACGATTTTACTCACTGCTGGTGGGGTACATGAAACTTCAATCAACAGTCAATCAGCTGGCATCTACTTTATTAAAGTGAGCCAAAACGGTTTTAGTCAATTTGAACGAATAGTCGTTACCAAATAAGACGCACAACTTAAGCAATGAGAACCCGGCAGAAGTATCTTGCCGGGTTTTTTCGTTTTAATCTCTCTTCTAAAACAAAAGGCCAGAATGCTTGTTTCACCATGATTATGAGTTGTTTAGCTATAAAGAAAAATCACTATTTGATGAAAATAGGAGCTAGATTCCATGGCAAACGACAATTCCGAATCCTATGACTATTGCTTTTAAATGAAATCTCAGGCACCATACCACCACAACTTTACCTTCGGAAATACTGACAGCAAGTTGTTGGATTGGCTTTTCATTGGTCAGATTGTTCTAGCTTCTTTTTTTAAAAAAGGCCTTTTCCTACTCACACTAGTATTGTGTACTGAATTTGTACATGCCCAAACTCAAAATCTCTGCGCCAGCCCATCCCCATCTGTTTCAAATTTTCAGTTTTTAGAAAATCTCACATACGATTCTCTGTCAACCGAACAAATTATACGCATACCGGTTACCCTGCATATTATTCGAAGGAATGATGGTACCGGAGGAGTTTCTATTCGCGAAGTTTTGCAAGCATTTTGTGCAGTAAACAACCGTTTTGCGGCAATAAACCTTCAGTTTTACCTCGCAGGGCCACCACGACTCATCAATCAAACAAGCCTGACAGCTCCAGGCAACTTTAATGCAGCTGCAGATATCATGGGCATTTACAATGTAGCTCGTACCATGAACGTATATTTCACCAATCTGTCGGCATTTGGCACCTGTGCTTTTGCATTTTTTCCGGGGCTAGGTCCAGGACCTGCACAAAATCAAGGTGGCGTGATGATGGGTACCAACTGTTCTTTCCTCGATGGAGCCTTATTTGCTCATGAAATAGGTCATTTTTTTAACCTACCCCATACATTCGATCAAACTTCCGATGACCCTACCGACCCCGTGTTTGCAGAACGAGTCACAAGAAATCAAAACGAATTAAGTCCAAGATTAGGCGCGAACTGTTCAACAAGCGGTGATCGATTTTGCGATACACCAGCGGATTTTTTAGCGATTCGATGGAATTGTCCCAATAGTGTAGTTCGATCAGACTACAATGGGGATGTTTTTTTACCTGATCCCAGTTTATATATGGGCTACCCAAGAGACAGTTGTATGTCGAGATTTAGCACTCAACAAATCGCTGCCATGCGGGCCACGTTAGCGAGTGTAACAGCACCTCGGGGATATTTACTCATTAACCCTGCTCCAACTAATCAGACGATAGCACAAATACCTTCATTAATTGAACCCGGAATTTCTACGCCAAACCTTAATTCTAGCAATCCCACTTTTGTCTGGAATAGCGTTCCTGGTGCAAATTGGTATGCCTTAAGAATATTGCAGTTTGGCACAGTAGTTCTTTTGGACACTGTTGTTGCTGATACCTCAATCATCCTCCCTTCTTCCCTATTCAGAGGCGGCCGATCATATAACTGGTCGGTTCAAGCAATTGGTCAAACGGCGTATTGTACCAGCCCTAGTAATTCAGCTAGTTTCCAGTTTACAATATCCAATCTAGAGCATGACAATTACAAGAAAAATATCGTTCGAATAGGTCCAAACCCAGTAAAAGCCAATGAGGAAATAAACATCTTCAACTTACCTCATGGGGATTACAGCGTTAGCTTTCACGATCAAACTTCACGTGAATGTGCCAAGTTTAGCATGATTACTGAACTTGGAAGAGTTACGATTAAAACCCCTGAATTAAGTCCTGGAAACTATTTCATTCGTTTCAACTCGACAAATCACAATCTAATAATCCCACTTTCAATACGTCCTTAGTCAGCTACAGCTACTACAGGATGCAATGAACATGTTTATCTCTATTTTTACTCTTTAGCAGCACAACCCTATCGCCATGAAAGCAATTAAGCATACCAGACAAATTACCTTGATAAGTCTTGGCTTACTCTTTTCCAGTATTGGAAATGCGCAATCCGTAAATCCAAAATGGTGTGGCACTGGTCAGGTACCTCAAACCACGCGAGATTTCTTAAAATCTATCGATTACACCCAAAATTTGACCGAGAATACCATTAATATTCCTGTTACCATTCACATAATTAGGAGCGACCAAGGAGGTGGTAGTTTCACCGCGGCTAGAGCCATCGACGGATTGTGTGATGTAAACAACCGTTTTGCTGGCACAGGGATGAAGTTCTTTTTGGCAGGCAATCCCAGATTTATCGACGATTCAGATTTACTCAATCCGGTTGATTGGAGTATCCCAATTGATATGTTAGACGTGTATAACATTCCTCGGACAGTTAATATCTATTATACTAATCTTTCTGCCTTAAGCTTGTGTGGCTTTGCCTTTTACCCTTTAACAGGTCCGGGTGGCTTTCAAAACGACGGTGGAGTGGTCATGAGCTTCGCGTGCTCGCAACCAAACGGAACGACTTTAGCACATGAATTGGGGCACTATTTTGCTTTACCTCATACTTTCGACCAAACCTCAGAAAACACATTGGACCCGCTATACGCAGAGCTGGTTACCCGAAACACAAACGAAATTCTGCCTCGCAGAAGTGCTAACTGTAGCAATGCAGGTGACTATTTTTGCGATACCCCTGCAGATTTTATTGACTATCGCTGGAGTTGCCCGACCGCTGCAACAGCTCTTGATTTGAACGGAGATGTATTGAGACCAGATTCGAGTTATTACATGAGCTATTCGAGCGACGTTTGTATGAGCCGCTTTAGTGAACAACAAGTTTTGGCCATGCGCGCAACGGTAGCGAATACCAATGCTCCCCGTGGTTATTTACTACTGAATACCCCTGGTGCATTACCTGACATTTCGCAATTAGCTCCAACTTCCTTGGTACCCGCCGAAGGTGATTCAAATATTGCAGGAAACTTTGCCGAATTCAGATGGACTCGGGTTGCTGGAGCACAATACTACAACCTAAAAATATACCAGTTCGGTGGTTTGCTGATGGATACGCTCATAGTTGATACCGTCTTTGTAAACAGAAGCAATGCCATACGTGCGAATCGAAATCTAAGTTGGGAAGTGCGTGCATTAAATCAAGTTTCATTGTGTACTCCCTACTCTACCAGAAATAATTTTAGGACAGGTAATTTTGTCGGGTTATCGGCTTCCAGCCTTGAATTGGGCACCTTACAATTGTGGCCAAATCCAATAAGAAGTGGTGAAACATTAAATTTAACTGGGCTTAAAGAAGGTCTCACTTCAATTTCAATATATGACCTTCAAGGTCGAAAAATGATTCAGTCATCTATTCTAGTCGAAACTAACACCACAATTTTTGAGCTTCCCAACTTGAATCAAGGCGTTTATTTAATTCAAACGCAAAATGGGGATCAGTTACTTCGTCAAAGAATTGTAATTAAAGACTAAATATTCTGTAATTATTCACCCACAAAAATCACTAACTGGAAAACTGGTTATACATGAAAAAAGTATTTACCCTACTGTTCTTAAGCCTTTTCGCTTTTGAAAGTCGCGCACAAGATGCCTGCGGAACACCACCTCCTCCTCCAGAACTAAAGGAATATCTGATGCAGATAGGGGAAGAATTTCGCACGCGCCAACGTACAGCCGCAGCAGACACTTTCATTAATGTACCCTTGCGTATGCATCTTGTAACTAGCCCAACCGGCACACGGTACAGCTACAATACGATGCTAACCGTGATTTGCGAGCTTAACGACAAGTATGCATCCTCCAAAATCCGTTTCTGGCTGCACAGTGTAAATTTTTTAAACGAACCCAGCCTCTATAACCATACCTCCTTCAATACGGGCAGCCAAATGATGTTGCAGTACAATCAAAGCTTGGTATGTAATGTTTATTTCGTCAACCTAAGTCCTATTGGTTTATGTGGTTATGCATTCTTCCCTGGTACAGGACCCGGACCTACTGTAAGAAATGGAGGCCTGATGATGAGTGTTGGATGTTCGGGGGTAGGCAATACTACCCTTGCGCATGAAATGGGGCACTACCTAGCTTTACCACACCCATTCGATGGCACAGAAGGCGACCCTTCCAGTCCAATTTCCGAACGAATAACCAGAAGTTCGACCGATACAGCGAATGGGAGGCTTCCAGCGAATTGCGCCTGGGCAGGTGACTTTTTCTGCGATACCCCATCCGATTTTATAGGAACGCGTTGGTCGTGTACAGGGAGCATTCCTGTGCAAAGAGATGTGAATGATGATCTTTTTGAGCCAGACGAGACTCTTTATATGTCTTATTCACTCGATAACTGCCAAAATAGATTTTCACCCGAACAGATAAATACCATGCGCACCACGCTGGCGGGAAATGGAACTACGCAAGGAAGTAGATTTTATCTCCAGGGAATTCGTATGCCAGCTTTTGATACCATTGTGTCCAATAGCACTCCTTTATTCCCGAACGACCCTTCCATCGTGTTGAATAGTGATTACCCTGTATTTAGATGGTCGAGAGCTGCCGGAGCCACCCATTACTGATTCCTGATAATCAGAAATGGTTCGGCCGTATTTGAACAAGTCGTAACCGATACTATATTCGATTATGCTCCATTTTTTGGGTTAACCACCAATGCCGCCTATACATGGAATGTTAGGCCTTACAACCATGCATGGACCTGTATGGGGCCTTCGGCAAGTGGCAGTTTTAGAGGTGGTCAAAATTGGGGCTTAAATACTCGAAAACTGGAATCAGATAAAATCCTTATCTATCCAACTGTACTCGAAAATGGGCAGTCATTGCAAATTAGCCTCGAAGGCTTAGAGGATGAAAACCTCAGTTTGGAAATAATTGATTTAAAAGGAGCTAAGGTGTATAATTCAACTTTATTTGGTAATTCAAGTGAAGCTGTTTCGCTGGAATTTTTGAAAGCAGGTTTGTACCATGTTCGAATTAGTGGGAATGGATTACTAAAACAAACCCGAATTTCTAAACTGTAAGCTCTTAAGTGCTACAAGTCGCCTTCGGGCGACTTTTTTATTGATAGAATTGCTAGATCTCCAATTACCGTCCCCCCTTGAGTCAACCATCTGGGAAATCGAAAAAAAACGATACCAGATTCACGTAAAGAGAGATGATTTAATACATCCACTCGTTAGTGGGAACAAGTTCCGAAAGCTGAGCGAATGGATAAAATACGCTCATGATCACTCGATAAAACACTTAGTTAGCGAGGGAGGATTATGGTCTAATCACTTGCTGGCACTTGCCGCACTTGGACAGCAATTACCCTTGACCACCTCGGCTTTTATTAGAGCAAACGAAGAAGAGTTGCAAACCTCTGCTCATGCACAAAAATTACAGGATTTAGGCATGCATCTTTTCCCGTTGGCCAGACATGAGCTTCACGCTGCTGCTTTTCGCTTTGAAGCTCAATTCGGAGATGACAAAACTTCTTTGTGGATACCTATGGGTGGCGAAGGTGAATTAGGAACTGCTGGCTGTAAACAAATTCTAGAGGAAACAGGATACCATTGGGATAGTATATGGACATGTGCTGGCACAGGAACTACTGCTCTAGGATTAGCGAAGGCACTTTGTGAAGCAGAATCGACTGCTGAGCTAAAAGTGGTAAGTGCCATCTCGAGTAAAGATTTTGCCAATGGACTTCAAGAAAAGTTAAACCAGGAGTATGCTTTTGCTCAAGTTATTTTACCCAAGGGGCCGCGTTTCGGAAAATTCAGCGAGGAACAGTTCAACATAGGTCAGGACTGGTACAGGCAAACGAGAATATTGCCAGATCCTATTTACCAACTTAAGCTACTCGAGCAGCTAGGGGTTTGGCTGAAAGAAAAAAATCCCAGCGCTGAGGCCAGGATTTTATTCATTCATACAGGAGGATTGACGGGTTGGGATGGCTTCCCTGCCTTCAAATTAAGATTAGGATTATGAGACCGCTTTGAGCTTACTAAATGCAGAGTGTTCAAACTGATGTTTAACATAGTCAAGTTCTAAACGAAATTCTGCTGGTTTTGGCTCGGCAGTAGGCAACTCAAACATGGCTTCATTTAAAATCACCTCACAAATAGATCGCAATCCACGCGCTCCTAATTTGTATTCTAAAGCTTTATCCACGATATAGTCCAATACCTCTACACTCACGTGAAGCTGTATACCTTCCAATTCAAACAACTTTTCATATTGTCTGAAAAGGGCATTCTTGGGTTCGGTTAAAATCCGTCTCAACGTTTCTTTGTCCAAAGGATTGAGATAAGTAACCACAGGAAGCCTTCCTAGGAGTTCGGGAATTAAACCAAAAGACTTTAAGTCATTGGGTTGAACATACTGGAGTAGGTTATCCTTGTCGAGTTTTTCTCTGGCCTCAGTACCGTAACCAATGGCGTTCAATTTTACTCTACGAGCAATGATTTTTTCTACGCCATCGAAAGCCCCACCGCAGATAAACAAAATATTCCGAGTATCAACTTGCACAAACTTCTGCTCTGGGTGTTTTCTACCCCCTTGAGGAGGCACATTTACAACGGTACCTTCAAGCATTTTCAGTAAGGCCTGTTGAACTCCCTCACCCGACACATCGCGTGTGATCGACGGATTATCACTTTTACGTGCAATCTTGTCAATTTCATCCAAATAAACGATACCTCGTTCAGCCGATTTAACGTCGTAGTCGGCTGCTTGAAGCAACCTGCTTAATATGCTTTCAACGTCTTCCCCAACATAACCTGCTTCTGTAAATACGGTGGCATCGGCTATGCAAAAAGGCACATTGAGTTGTTTTGCTATAGTTCTGGCAATCAGCGTTTTCCCTGTCCCTGTTTCTCCAACCAAAATGATGTTGGATTTTTCTATTTCAACATCGCCCTCTGTTTGCTGATTGATACGTTTATAGTGGTTGTAAACCGCTACTGCAATAGCACGTTTGGCTGTATCCTGACCTATCACGAATTGGTCGAGAAAATCCTTCAAAAGTTGAGGCTTCTGGGCCTTAAATCCACTGATTTTGGTCGCTACTACATTGTCGCGTTCTTCTTCGTGAAGAATGTCGTAGGCTTGCGCAATACAACTATCACAAATGTGCCCTTCGAGGCCAGCAATGAGCATTTTAGTCTGCTCTTTGTCTTTGCCGCAGAACGAACAATGAAGTTTGGTTTTAGCCATTTTACGGTTTTTTCTTGGTAGAACGAATTAATACGTCGTCTATCATTCCATATGCTTTTGCTTCTTCTGCGGTCATCCAATAATCACGATCGCTATCCGCGAAAATTTTCTCGAACGATTGACCGCTGTGCTCTGCAATGATGTGGTACAATTCATCACGCAACTTGAGTGTTTCTTTCAAAGTGATTTCCATGTCTGAAACCTGACCTTGAACTCCACTCATCGGCTGGTGAATCATGATTCTACTATGCTTAAGCGCTGTGCGCTTTCCTTTTTCACCGGCACACATCAATACCGCGGCCATGGAAGCTGCCATACCTGTGCAGATTGTGCTTACTTCGGCACTCACAAACTGCATGGTATCGTAAATGCCTAAGCCTGCATATACCGAACCGCCAGGGCTGTTGATGTAAATCTGAATGTCTCGGCCACTATCTACCGAGTCTAAAAAGAGCAATTGTGCCTGAATGATATTCGCCACCTCATCGGTAACAGGCACGCCCATGAAAATAATCCTGTCCATCATTAGACGAGAAAAAACGTCCATGGAAGCTACATTCATGGGGCGCTCTTCAATGATGTAAGGCGTGAGGTTGGTAACTTGATGACGGGTAAAACTATCGATAGCCGTACCACTTTGTCCAAGATGTTTCACCGCATACTTGCGGAATTCACTAGCAAAATCCATAATTAGTATTTACTCTAATTAAACGGTTTTTTTCTGAGTTAGTTTCTCAAATTCAGCAAAAGCCAATGGTTTCTCTTCTACCGTGATGTGCTCCCTTACATAATCTTCTACTTTTCTGAATTTCAACGAATAGTATAGGTTCGCGTAATTGTCATCCTTTTTCAGATAATCAAGTGCGTACTTATTCAAATCCTTCTCTTCGATTGGAATACCATAACTCGAAAACTGGCGGTACAATAGTCCCCTTGCTTCGTTCATTATCTCTTCCGATTCAATTTGCAAGTTCTGCTCCTTCAGGATCTGGTCGATAATCAAGTCTCTCCGCAACTGCTTGGCATAGTCGGGGTATTGCGTTTGCAAAGTATGCTCATCGATAGGATTTTCAGATGCCGTTCTCAACCAGCGCATCAAAAACGAATCTGGTAACTCAATGCCGTCGGCGTCGAGTAATTCCTCCATGAGTTCGTTTCTCAACAATCTTTCTGCATCTGTTTGTAAAGCACGTCCCAATTCAAGCTTAATTCTATCGTAAAAGGCTTCTTCAGTGTCTATGTTCTCGTTGCCAAATACCTGCTTGAAAAAGTCGGTATTCATATCAGCCAAGCCATCTCTCAAAATATTGCTCACCGTTATTTCGAACTGTTCGTTGATAGTGGCTAACTCTTCAACAGTTTTTTTAATTCCAGAAGCAATCTTCTCTTTGTCGGTTCCGAAAATAGCTGTGAGCGTATTTCGTGTACTGTAGTCCTTGCCTACCCCTGTTAGCTCGGCTTGCAGACTTGTATCATGGATATCGGCCAACTTAACTAGACTTACAGTGACAACACCTCCTGCTTTTAGCTCTCCATTTTCATCCAATTCTTTCAAACGAAGGAAAACGTTGTCACCTGCTTCCGATGTTTCGGGATAAGCATTGGTGTAATATCTCTTTCTTAAGTCGTTGGTATAGTTGGTCAACAAATTCTGATCGGGCTCAACCTGATACTTAACGAACGTTTTAGAAGGAATCTTAACGCTAACTTCCGGTTTCAAGCCGATATCAAAACGAAAAACAAAACTATTCTGTTCTTCCATTCCTGCTGCAAACGGATCGTGACCTTCTTCTGGAACTGGTTGAGCGAAAATGTCGAGTGCTTGCTCCTTTAAGAATTGGTCAACTTGTTCGTTAACAAGCTTATTCAGTTCTTCATACAACAAAGCCTTCCCGTACATTTTCTTGACCATACCGGCTGGAACCATTCCTTTGCGAAATCCTGGAATGTTCACCTTGCGGCGATAATCTTTTAACGCTTCTTCTAACCGAGTGCTGTAATCGGCTGGTTCGAGCGTTAATACAACTTTGTTTTCAAGTTTGCTGATTTTTTCTGCTGTAATGTTCACTGCGTTCTATTTGCTAATCGTTGGAATTTGTCCGCTGATACCGGACTTAAGTTAAGTTGGAAGTACACTCTTCCTGAACGTAAAAAACCATTTTGAACCCCTAAAATTCTATTTAAGGGTCCAAAACGGTTATGTGCGGATGGAGGGACTCGAACCCACACGCCTCGCGGCACCAGATCCTAAGTCTGGCACGTCTACCAATTTCGCCACATCCGCTAATCTGCAGCCGTCTGCTGCGGGAGTGCAAAAGTAATACAAAAGCCTCTACTATCCAAGAACCTCCTACAATCTCACTCCTCCTTTTGCGGCAATAATTGAGCGACCAAGTGCTACGTATACACCAAAATGCCAATAGCTTTCTTAACAACGCGCATTTTTATCCCGAATGCAGAAATGGACTTGCGATTTCGTTAGAATTCGTTGAAATTGCGAGTGAATACATGCATGGAAAATTTATCTGCACCTACTCGAGTTGAATTAGAGAGAAAAGAAATACTACGTCGTTACCGAGCACTTTTACGCGCCTGCAAACCATTCATGAAAAAAGGCGATAAACGACTCGTACGATTAGCCTTCGATATCGCGCTAGAAGCACATAAAGATATGCGCAGAAAATCGGGTGAACCCTACATTTATCACCCGTTAGAAGTAGCTAGGATTGCCGTAGAAGAAATTGGCTTAGGTACCACTTCAGTAATCTGTGCACTTTTGCACGATGTGGTAGAAGACACGGATATTACCCTCGATCAAATTGAAAAAGAATTCGGCAACATCGTCGCCAGAATTATTGACGGACTTACCAAAATCTCGGGCCTTTACAATAAATCAACCAATAGTAGCGACCAGGCTGAAAACTTTCGCAAAATGCTGCTTACGTTGGCCGATGATGTCAGAGTAATCCTGATTAAACTAGCCGACCGACTGCATAACATGCGCACCTTGGAGAGTATGCCCAAGGAAAAACAATTGAAAATAGCCTCAGAAACTGCATACCTATTCGCCCCGCTGGCGCATCGCTTAGGCTTGTATGCCGTAAAGAGCGAACTCGAAGACCTGAGTTTGAAATACACCGAAGCTGAAGTATACCGCGATATTGCACGCAAACTGCGAGAGACACGGTCGAAAAGAGATCGATTTATTCGTGACTTCATTGAACCTTTGAGTGCAGAAATAGAAAAAACCGGACTCAAATTCGACATCAAGGGGCGTCCAAAGTCGATCAACAGCATTTGGAACAAGATGAAAAAACAAGGGATTGAATTTGAAGAGGTCTATGATCTGTTCGCCATCCGTATCATCTTGGAAAGTAACGGGGAGTCAGAAAAACCCGATTGTTGGCGCGTTTATTCGATTATCACCGACATCTATCAACCAAATCCCAATCGTTTACGTGACTGGGTGTCTACGCCTAAAGCAAATGGCTACGAATCTTTGCATACCACTGTAATGGGACCAGGTGGCCGCTGGGTTGAAGTGCAAGTTAGAACCCGGCGAATGGATGAAATAGCCGAAAAAGGATTTGCCGCACACTGGAAGTACAAGGATCAAACTAGCGACAATGCCTTTGACGAATGGTTGACCCGAATTCGCGAAGTTTTGGAGAACCCTGAACCCAATGCTTTGGAGTTTATCGACAACTTTAAACTTCAACTCTATGCCAAAGACTTGTTTGTATTCACCCCGAAAGGCGATCTCATCAAGTTACAGGCGGGAGCTACTGCATTAGATTTTGCTTTTGAAATACATACCGATATCGGAATGAAATGTATTGGCGCCAAGGTAAATCACAAGATAGTTCCCTTGAGCTACCAACTGCAAAATGGCGATCAGGTCGAAATTCTCACGTCCAATATTCAGAAACCCAAGTCAGACTGGCTAAACTTTGTCACCTCGGCCAAGGCAAAATCAAAAATAAAGCAGGCAATCAAAGAGCTGAAAAGAGAAAATGCTGATTTAGGTAAAGACATTTTGCAGCGGAAGCTCAAACAATGGAAAGTGAATTTTAGTGATGAAACAATCCAAAAAATTATCGGCCACTTCAAGCTGAACAGCACGCTTGACTTGTACTACTTTATCGCAACTGAAAAAATAGACTTGGCGCAGGTAAAGTCGATACTTACCAAACCCGAAAAACCAAGTAGTAGAAATATCAACCGAATCGACGAAAACAATTTTGAAAGTCTGGTAAAAAGCAACTCCACTAAAAATGAGGACATGCTTATTATCGACGATAAAATCGGTAAAATCGATTATACGCTAGCTCAATGCTGCAACCCGATACCCGGCGACGATATTTTTGGCTTTGTAACAGTAAGTGAAGGGATTAAAATTCATCGTGTAAGCTGCCCAAATGCCGTACAGCTCTTATCCAAGTATGGGTACCGAGTGGTAAAAGCTAAATGGACAAGGGCCTCAGAAGTTAGTTTTTTGGCTGGAATCCGGATTACCGGTTTGGACGATATCGGTATTATAAGCGGCATTTCCACTGTTATTTCAACCGATTTAAAGGTAAACATGCGTTCAATATCGGTAGTATCTAACGACGGCATGTTTGAAGGCGACATCATGGTTTATGTTCACGATACTCACCACCTGGATGTATTGATGCGTAAATTGAAAGAAGTTAGAGGTGTTCTCAAGGTGAGCCGATTCGATTCAAACCCATCATAAAGAACCCTTTTGGCAAAAACTGCGTTTCACCTTCAAGCTAACTACCGATGTCGAATCCACGCATTACCGAAGAAGTGAAAAAGATTTTCTCCGCCTATTTGGAGGAACATGGTCATCGTAAGACGCCTGAACGTTTTGCCATACTTGAAGAAATTTACGGTCGAACCGATCACTTTGATGTGGAGTCGCTTTACATCCAAATGAAGAACCGAAATTATCGTGTTAGCCGAGCAACGGTCTATAATACGCTTGACCTGCTTCAGGCCTGCGACTTAGTTACCAAACATCAGTTTGGTAAGAATATGGCTCAATTCGAGCGCTCGTATGGGTTTAAGCAACACGATCACCTCATATGTATCGAGTGTGGTAAAGTAGAGGAGTTTTGCGACCCTCGCATTCAAGAAATAAGAAACGACATGGGCGAGTTCTTTCATCACAAAGTGCGGCACCATAGTCTGCACTTGTACGCGAGTTGCGAAAAATTATCGGAAGCAGGTGCTTGTCCACATTTCCACAAAAGCGATGCATAGTCAAAAAGTCGGTTAACTTTGAACTTTAACTGCTATTGATGAAGGTAGACGTATTGCTCGGTCTCCAATGGGGAGACGAAGGCAAGGGTAAAATAGTGGATGTCATCACACCCAAGTATGACATTATTGCCCGATTTCAAGGAGGTCCGAATGCAGGCCATTCATTAGAGTTTGATGGGAAAAAAGTTGTTTTAAACACGATCCCTTCCGGTATTTTTCATGATGGAGTTCAGAACATCATCGGAAACGGTGTGGTAATCGACCCTGTGATTTTACAGCGTGAAATCAGGAATCTTGAAGGTATGGGCGTATCGGTAAAACAACGTCTCGTAATCTCTAGAAAAGCCCATTTAATTCTTCCTACCCATCCCATATTGGATGCGGCCTACGAAAAGGCCAAAGGAGAAGGAAAAATTGGTTCTACTCTCAAAGGTATTGGCCCTACCTACACCGATAAAATCGGTCGTTCGGGCATGCGTATTGGAGATTTGGAAAGCAAAGACTTCCGCAGCCGTTATGAGCATATTCGCCAAAGGCATCTCGACACCTTAGCCGTATATCATTATGCAGATTCTGCCTTCGAAGAAAAAGAGGCTAAGTGGTTTGAAGCAATAGAGTTTTTGAAGGAGTTTCCATTTGTAGATAGTGAAACCTTAATCAATGAAGCCTTACAAGCCGGGAAAAAAGTACTTGCTGAAGGCGCCCAAGGCACATTACTGGATATTGATTTTGGCTCGTATCCTTTTGTGACCTCATCCAATACGGTTGCTGCTGGTGCGTGCACCGGGTTAGGAATTTCACCGGGTAGAATTGGAGAAGTTTATGGCATTTTCAAAGCCTACTGCACACGTGTAGGCGGCGGCCCCTTCCCTACCGAATTAGACAACGCCCTAGGTGAACAATTGAGAGCAGAGGGCAAAGAGTTTGGTGCTACCACCGGGCGACCACGCCGTTGCGGCTGGATTGACATCCCTGCACTGAAATATGCTATATTATTGAATGGGGTTACCCAACTAATAATGACTAAATCGGATGTCTTGAGTATTTTCGATGAGATAGAGGCTTGCACACACTACATCGTACATGGAAAGCGTACAGATAGTCTACCCTTCGATTTACATGATGCCCAACCCGTTTATAAAAAATTGCCCGGCTGGAAGGTTGATTTGACGCAAATAAAAGACATGGACCGTATGCCTACTCAGCTTCTTGACTACATTGAATGGCTCGAGAAAGAATTAGAGGTTCCGATAAAAATAGTGTCGGTAGGTCCTGATAGGAATCAGACGCTTTACCGTTGATCTTATGGCTGGCCAGAAGACCCTTGCGGCACTTCTACAGCATTTTGAGAAGGCACCCTATATAGCCATTTTCAACTCTAATTCAGGCCAAGGGCACAGGTTGCCCTTATTCTACCATGAATTCGACTGGATGATAGCGGTTCGTTGGGACTATCAAACTCCTCTCAGCTCACCATACTTTGAATCGCTCCAAGAATTGATGAATAACCAGCCTGGCTATTATTGTGGTTATTTAGGTTATGAGCTAAAAGATGAATTAGAGGATTTGCAAAGCAAGCATCCTAATACAAGTGAATTTCCTCCAGCCTTTTTCTTCCATCCACAGTACATCCTGGTTTGTAAAAACGGCAAACTATCCATAGTTCTGGATGAAAAAGGTTATGGATTAAGTCTAGATTCGATGGAGGCCCTTGAATTAAAAATACCAATCAAGGCTGCCCCTATCAAGATGAACTTACGTACATCGCGAGCACGGTATCTCGAAAAGGTTAATGAAATTAAAGAAGCAATAGCTGCTGGAACGGTATATGAGCTCAACTACTGTATTGAATGGTATAATGAAAATGCTGTAATTGATCCCGTAGCCGTTTGGCTTGAACTAATCGAATACTCCCCTACTCCATTTTCGGGCTTTTTAAAATTCAACGACCATTATTTATTGTGTGCAAGTCCAGAACGTTTTTTAAAGCGACATAACGATAAACTAGTTTCACAGCCCATAAAAGGCACTCGGAAACGGGGCAGCACCAAAGAAGAAGATGAATTTCTAGCCAATGAACTGAGGAACGACATTAAAGAGCGAGCCGAAAACGTGATGATAGTCGACTTAGTGCGCAACGACTTAGCGCGATCGTGCATACCAGGTTCGGTACATGTTCCAGAATTGATGCAAGTTTTTCGGTTTCCAACAGTTCACCAAATGATAAGCACTGTAACTGGAACTCTACGCACAGACTGCACAACCCTCGATGCAATAAAAAATGCCTTTCCAATGGGCTCTATGACTGGAGCACCAAAGGTTAAAGCCATGGAACTGATTGATGAACTGGAAGATAACCGTAGAGGTGTATATTCAGGGGCTTTTGGATATTTCACCCCTGAAGGCAATTGCGATTTTAATGTGGTGATTCGAAGCATTGTTTACAACCAGCAGAACCGCTACCTATCTTTTGAAACTGGAGGAGCAATTACCATTGATTCTGAACCGGAAAAAGAATGGGATGAGTGTTTGCTAAAAGCAAAAAGTCAACTCAAAGTTCTTCTCAGAGAAAATTGAAATTTCAAAGTTTTGTCATATTAGAACAAAACCCTTGAAGCATATCACTGCTTTTGTTAATTTGAGTTAAAACTAAGGTTATGAAAAAGATTCAACTTCTCTTTATCGGATTAACTGCTGCATTCTTATCAGAAGGAAGAGCCCCAACCGAATCAAATCATACTGCTTTTCTTCGTGTGAATAGCTCCCCTTGTGCACCAGCCGCGAGCAGGACTACACTCGACATTAACTCAATTCGCGTGACTATTTTAAATGGAGGAGACCATTGGCCAACTATTGGACTAAGTTCTAACGGTTTTGAAGTCCCAACAGGAGGTGGCAAGTCGTTACATTTTGGTGGCTCACTATGGATTAGTGGTCGCGACCAGAACGGAATTCTATCAGTAGCAGCACAAACCTATCGGCAAACCACGGTATTGGGTGTTGGCTTTTGGTCGGGCCCGATTCCGGTTAACCAAAATGTTCAGCCCGATTCGGCGAGGTGCCAAAGATGGGATAGGATTTGGAAATTGTCGAAGGCTGAAGTGCAAGATCACCGGCAGCGCTACAATCAAGCAGGATATGTAATGCCTGTTAACCTGGCTCAATGGCCAGGAAATGGCAATGCAGCGCAAGATGAAGCACATTTTATGGCCCCATTTGCCGATATCAATGGCAATACCATCTATGAACCTCAACTGGGAGAATACCCATTAATTCCAGGCGATGTAAGTACATGGCATGTGTATAACGATATTGCCAATGGAGTAAATGGCGGCGGCACCATTGGTTTGGGCATAGAAATTCAAGAAGAAAATTTTGGGTTTAATACCGGTAATGGTCTTGATAAAGCGGTATTTACTCGTTACAAAATCATCAATAGACGGAGTCGCATAATCGATTCGGTGCAGGTAGGCCTGTTCACCGACCCAGACCTAGGCGGCAGTTTTGACGATTTTATTGGGTGCGACGTTGCCCGTAACTTAGGTTATGCGTACAATAGCGATAACAACGATGAGGCCCCAAATGGTTATGGACTCAACCCTCCGGTGTTTGGGATGTTGCTCTTGGAAGGCCCCGCAGCTGAAACGAACGACGGCATTGATAACGACAGAGATGGAATTATGGATGAAACTGAAACAGATTGTAACGGTTTCCCGATAAGTGAGAGAATTGCCATGACTTCGTTCTCGTATTTTAATAACGACGGAACAGTAACAGGAAATCCAACCAGCAATCAACATGTGAAATACTACATGAGCGGTCTTTGGAGGGATGGCACTTTCATGAGCTACGGTGGAACAGGTTTCCCCGGCTCGGCAGGGACGACCAATGTCCCCTATAGCTTCGCCTTTCCGGGAAATAGCGACCCACAAGGTTGGGGCTATGTGTACGCAGGAGGTGTAGCCGCAAGCCCACCCTTTAATTGGACTGAAGCCAGAACCGGTGCCAATGGCGGACGCTCGGCAACTGGCGACAGGAGGTTTGTCATGAGTAGTGGCCGTTTTAAACTGGAACCTGGAGAAATTCAAATCCTCACTTATGCTGGTTTGTGGGCACGTGATTCTATTAGTACCGATTCCAGTGCAGCCATGACTCAACTTTTGGCACAGGCCGATATTATTCGTCAGCAGTTTGCGAACTGCGCTTTAGGATTACCCGATGTACGAACCGTTAGCCTTCAAGAAAACGAACCAAACGTGATTCGTATTTATCCAAACCCAATAATTGAAAAGTTAGTTTTCGTGGAGAGCTCGAAGAAGTTCGACACGAAGGCCACTATAAAGTTGATTGATCTTCAAGGCAAACGTCATGAAGTAGAGGTGCAAAATGTTGCTGATAATAAGTTGAAGCTTTTCTTCAATGTACCGCCTGGGGTTTACCTGCTTGAAGTAACGCACAACCAAAAGTCGAACATCCAGAAAATTGTCGTGCGCTAGTCTAAATCATCCAGAAATAAAAAAACCCGATGTTGCCATCGGGTTTTTTGTTGTTTGCTGAATTTATTCAGCGATTACTTCAAGACTTACTTCTGCCTTTACTTCGCGATGAAGATCTACTTCGGCCGAATAGGTGCCTATTGATTTGATTTCACCTTTAAGACTAATCTTACGGCGATCGATGTCAAACCCTTTGTCTTTCAATACGTCTGCAACTTGATGGGTAGTGATTGAACCGAAAATACGGCCGTTTTCACCCACTTTAGCAGCTACTTGAATGGTGAGGTCTTTCAATTTACCAGCAGTTGACAATGCGTCGTTCTTAAGCTTTTCTTGCTTGAACGCTGCTTGACGTACGTTTTCGTCGCGTTCTTTGCGATTCGAGTTGTTCGCAACAATCGCAAGACCTTGTGGGATGAGGAAATTACGACCGTAGCCGTCTTTTACTTTTACCACATCGTATTTATAGCCTAGACCTTTAACGTCTTCTTTCAGAATTATTTCCATGTCGTTTTTCTCCTTCGCTTATTTCAATCCATCTGCTACATACGGCATGAGAGCAAGGTGGCGTGCGCGTTTGATCGCCTGACTCACTTTGCGCTGATACTTCAACGATGTACCTGTTAAACGGCGCGGAAGTACTTTGCCTTGTTCGTTTACAAACTTGAGCAGAAAATCTGCGTCTTTGTAATCGATGTACTTAATGCCATTCTTTTTAAAACGGCAATACTTCTTGCGGTTTTCGTCTTTCGCCGGAACGGTTGCAAAACTGTTATTAATCATGATTAAGCCTCCTCGGTTACTTTGGCCGCAGCCGGTTTACGTTTAGATTCGTTGTAGGTGATGGCATACTTGTCGAGTGCCACGGTGAGGAAACGCATGATTCGCTCATCACGACGGAATTCAAGCTCAAGTTTGTCAACTAACTCCCTGGTAGCTTTGAATTCGATCAAGTGATAGAATCCGGTTGTTTTCTTCTGGATTGGATAGGCTAGTTTACGCAGGCCCCAGTTTGCCTGGTGAACGATCTCGGCGTTGTTTTCCTTCAACACCTTCTCAAACTTCGCGACCGTATCTTTTACCATTTCCTCGGTCAATACCGGGGTCATGATAAACACGGTTTCGTAATGGTTCATACGCGTGTATGGTTTTAAGTTAAAAATGGACTGCAAAAGTAGTGAACGTGACCGTAAAAAGCAAACGAACTCGACGTATTACTTGTCATTTTCAACGTAAAGCACCGAAATGTGCATATCTCGCATGCACGCGCTTTCTGAAATGGGTTACATTTGTGGCATGGAGCCGTATGTAGTCTCTTTTCGAAAATATCGCCCACAGCGATTTGATTCCGTGGTAGGTCAAGTGCACATCACTTCTACCCTAAAAAATGCGATCAAATCACAGCAACTCGCACAAGCATTTCTGTTTTGTGGACCTCGAGGGGTAGGTAAAACAACCTGTGCACGTATTTTCGCGAAAACCATCAACTGCACAAACCTTCAGGAAGATGGCGAAGCCTGCGATACTTGCGACAGCTGCGTGAGTTTTAATCGAGGAACATCCTTAGCCATCCACGAGCTCGATGCTGCTTCTAACAACTCGGTAGACGACATACGAAACCTGGTAGATCAAGTAAGGTATGCGCCACAAGGGAGCAAATACAAAATATACATCATCGATGAGGTGCATATGCTCTCGACTCAGGCCTTCAACGCATTCTTAAAAACACTTGAGGAGCCGCCACCCTACGCTATTTTTATTTTAGCCACTACAGAGCGCCATAAAATTCTACCAACTATACTCTCACGTTGTCAGATTTTTGATTTCAACCGAATCAAAGTATCCGACATAAGTACGCAGTTAGCGGAGATATGTAAGAAAGAAGGGATTGAGTCCGAAGCTTCTGCATTGCACATTATCGCTCAAAAAGCTGACGGGGCATTGCGAGATGCGCTATCCATTATGGATCAAATTGTAAGCTTTAGTGGGGGTAAACTGAGCTTCCAAGCGGTTATTGAAAATTTGAACATTATCGATTACGAGTACTATTTCAAAGCAACTGAAATGCTTCTAGAGCAGCAGATTGCCGAGGTTAGCCTCCTATTTGATGATGTTATTTCGAAAGGTTTCGAAGGAATCAACTTTATCGTTGGCCTTGCAGAGCACTTCAGAAATCTCCTTATGGCCAAAGATCCAAGAACAGTTAGATTATTGGAGCAAAGTGATGAAGTGAGAATGCAATATTTGAAACAAACCGAAAGCACTCCTGCTGGTTTTTTATTGAGTGCACTTAATATAGCTAGCCATTGCGAGGTGAACTATAAACAAAGTAAGCATCCACGACTATTGGTTGAATTAGCACTCATGAAGATGTGCTTCATCCAACAAGCAACCTTTTTGGCTGCAGATGGTAGTGCTGAAAAAAAAAAGCCCATTGAGCGCCCCAATCCCATCGCCTTAAAAGGCGCTCCAGCAGCTAGTGTAGTTGTCGATCCCAAACTCAGGGAAATTCAAGATCAAACTAGCGTTCAAAACAAAATCGATAAGCCAACGGCCGATGTCCCGGTACCCGTAAATACGAGCCCTTCGGTTATAAAAGTGAGCAGTAATTTATCGAAAACGAAAGCTCAGCTTACAGAAGATCATCACAAACCTGAAAAAAAATCTGAGAAAGTAGGGTTGAGTCTCTCGAAAACTAATCCTCAAAACACGGTTTCTTTTGAGGAGGCATGGCAAATTCTGGTCGCTGAACTAAAAGAACATAAACAAGAATATTTAGCCTCCGTATTAAGTGGTATAAATCCAAAACTTGACGAAAAACACTACTTTGAATTAGAAGTGCATAATGAAGCTCATGAAAGGGTGTTCGAATCCGAGAAACAAGAGATCATTGGCCGTTTAAGACTACTTACGGGCATATTTGCACTTGATTTTGTCTACAAACGAATAGAACTCACCGATGAAGAGGCTCGACCAGTTACATCGGTCGATAAATTCGCCAAAATGGCAGAAAAAAACCCATTTCTTTTAGAATTTGCAAAGAGATTTGATTTAGACATACAATACTGAAACATAACCTGTATATTTCGGATATGTTGTGTTTTAAGCTTAAATTCTAAAACTACTTCTAAAAAAATGTTGGTAAAACTACCCCTTAAAAACTCCACAGATGTGGCTTTGGTCGATGACCATGTTTATGAATTTCTTTCCGAAAACCCTTATTTGAAGAAGATAGGATTTCTTCCTAATCTCCGCCGTCATTCGCGCGGTTATGCCTTCTTTCAAAAAAACTGGCCTTTAGAGGGAGGAGTTTATAAAAACGAAACTATTTATCTCCACAAGCTGATTGCTGAGAAATTTATCCCTAAACATGAATCTAGCGAGCGTTTGTTAGTAAACCTTGTGAACAGTAACCCGCTTGATTGCCGCCTTGCTAACCTGGAGTGGGCAATACGCGCTAAGGTTGTTCGGAATACTACCAAAACTGAAAACCAATTTGGATTTCGCGGCGTAGTGAAAAGTGGTAAAAAGTTCCGCGCTATCATTTTCTTCAACAAAAACCGCATTGATCTAGGCTTATTTAAAACCCCAGAAGAAGCGGCAAAAGCCTATAACGAGAAGTCGATGGAACTATTTGGCAAGACCAACGGTCTGAATCAGATTCCTGAAAAATAGACCTAAACAGTTTACTTATTCCTTAGGAAATCAGCTCCTCCTCGCTAACGGGATGGAGCTGATTTTCTGTATGGGCTACCACAACTGCCACAGCAGCATCGCCCGTTACATTCACTACGGTTCGAGCCATATCCAAAATACGATCTACGGCTACAATTAATGCAATGCCGGCCGTATCCAAACCAACCGATTCTAAAACGATTACCAACATCACCATTCCAGCTCCTGGTACTCCAGCCGAACCGATAGAAGCAAGTGTCGCGGTAAGAACGATCGTCAACTGTTGAAAAAAGCTCAAGTCGGTCCCAAAAGCTTGAGCGATAAAAACTGTAGCCACAGCTTGATATAAACTCGTACCGTCCATATTAATGGTTGCCCCGAGCGGTAAAACAAAACTAGACACCTCTTCTGAAACGCCTAAGTGCTGTTCGCAACGTTCCATGGTAACGGGTAAAGTTGCATTGCTTGAGCTTGTGCTAAATGCGAGTAACTGTGCTGGCGCAATCCCTTTAAAGAACTTCTTGTAGGAAAACTTAGTGAATAGCCTAAACATCAAAGGATAGGTAATGAAAATCATTACCGCCAGTCCCAATACTACGGTTAGGCTATACATGCTCAAGGCTTTTAACAGATCTAAGGCATCGGCAGGATTGGAACCAGCAAACTCGGCAATTAAGCTGGCAAGCAATGAGAAGACACCTACTGGCGCTAACTTCATGATTAGGTCTACCAGTTTCAGAATCACCTCGTTCGTCCCCTCAAAAAATGCCTTCACAGGAATTCGATGCTTTTCGGGAATTAAAATCAGCGCAATGCCGAAAAATACTGCGAAAAACACAACCTGTAGCATATTGGTGTTGTCGCCCATAGCTTTAAAAAGATTATCGGGCACAATATCCACGATGGGTTGTAATGGGCCATTTTCAGCCACTTTATCTGCAGTAGCTGATTTATCGGCTGCTACCGTTGCATACCTCGACTTAAGCTCATCGCGCTTCTCTGCAGAAAGGTAACTTCCAGGTTGCAGTACATTAACAATAACAAGGCCGATGCTAATGGCCAGTACAGTTGTTGTTAAATAAATGGAAATGGTTTTGGTTCCTAAGCGAGAAAGCTTGCTCACGTCCTGCAAACTGGCTACCCCTACGATTAAGGAGGCAAGCACCAATGGCATGGCAATCAACTTCAAAAGATTTACGAAAATGGTACCAATAGGTTTTACCCAGTCAATTACAAATTGATTCAAGCCAAAGTAACTGGAAATTAAACCAGCAATGATTCCAAGCGTCATGCCGATTATGATACGCCAGTGTAAGGGAAGATTTGCGTTTTTCATACATCCAATAAGATTGGCTAAGGTATGAAAAAGCCGCTAATGAGATAGGCTAACCCTTACTTCTACTCGTTCGGAGAAGGTGCTTCAGATTTTTGCAGCACGGTTTCGCAAAAGATGATCGCAAAGAACTAAGGCAGCCATTGCCTCTACAATAGGTACCGCTCGAGGAACTACACAAGGATCGTGTCGACCTTGAGCTTCCAGATACACCTCTTCGCCTTGCGTATTTACAGTAAGTTGTTTTTGCTTGATGGTTGCAACTGGTTTAAAGGCAACTCTACATGCGATTTGTTCTCCGTTTGAAATGCCACCTTGTATGCCGCCAGAGTAGTTTGACCTCGTCCGAATCTGTTGATTGGATTGTATAAAGGAATCGTTCACCTGAGAACCTTTCATTCTCGACATGGCGAACCCACCGCCTAATTCAAAACCTTTTACCGCATTGATACTCAACATAGCTTTAGCTAAATCAGCCTCTAGTTTATCAAAAACAGGCTCTCCCAAACCAGGCGGCACACCGAATATTCTCAAGCTAATGATGCCTCCTAAAGAATCACCGGCTTGCTTGGCCCCCTCAATTTCGCTTTCCATTCGTGCAGATGATTTCTGATCGGGACAACGAACCAAAGAACTTTCGATCGCGTCAATTTGCGTAGAATCTGGTTCGCCAGCCCATTCAATTTCCCCTATGGCACTTACCCAAGCATATAATTTGATTCCATTTTCGGCCAAAAATTGCTTCGCAATAGCACCCGCTGCTACCCTCGCCGCTGTTTCGCGTGCCGAGCTTCTTCCTCCACCCCGATGATCTCTCCTACCGTATTTTACTTGATACGTGAAATCGGCATGAGAGGGCCGATAAACATCTTTTAGATGCTCATAATCCGAAGATTTTGCATCTGAATTTTTTATCAAAAGGGCAATTGGCGTTCCAGTGCTCACCCCTTCGAATACTCCCGATAAAATTTCCACCTCATCAGCCTCATTTCGTGGACTCGTCAATGAAGACTGACCCGGTTTTCGTCGCCGCATTTCAAAACGTAGAAAATCTAAATCAATTTGGAGACCTGCAGGACAACCGTCTATCACGACACCTATTGCAGGACCATGCGATTCACCAAAAGTGGCTATTCGAAAAAGCTGTCCAAAACTATTACCTGCCATATCAATATTTCATTTCAAAACCCAATTTCGACAAATCATCCCAATATCTTGGATACGATTTACTGACAACTGCTGGCGTTTCCCAGCTTATTCTAGCACCTGCGCAAACCAATAAATTCATAGACATAACGATTCGATGATCACTCCATGCACTACATACCACGGCAGTTGACGGATAGGGCGCTAAAGTGGGTATTAACTCAGCATAATCGTCCGAAAAACTCAGTTTATGCCCAAACTTATGGAGCTCCTCCTTCAAGGCAAGTAGCCTATCACTTTCTTTGTATTTTAAGGTTGAAATTCCGCTAAAAACACCTCTTATTCGGGCAGCAGCACAAAAGCATATTAGCGTTGGGGCTAAATCGGGGCAATCGCTAAAATCGGCTTCCAGCGAGTTATGAGTGCTATCGGTTTTGGCCGATCGCATCTGCAATCCATCCTCTTTTTGCTGCCACTGTAGCCCCATTGGGCGCAATAGCTCTAGAACTACCTTATCGGCTTGATTACTCTGTACGTCTAAGCGATCGAGGAACAAAGCGCTGTTCGGTTTCAGGCAAACCATAGCTGCCCAATAGCCCGCCGACGACCAATCTGCCTCTATATCTCGACTACCTATTTTGGGCAAACCTGGTGAGACCGTGATACGAGCATTTTCAACCTCAACCTCAATACCAGCAGCCTGAAGCGTATCCACAGTTTGTAGTAGATACGGCATTGATACCAACTTTCCTTCCCAGTGAATCACCAACTTATTCTTTAAAATCGGTGCGATAAGCAGTAACGCCGAAATGTACTGACTGCTTATAGAAGCGTCCATGCGAAGAGAACTACCTGCCAGTGCTTTGCCACGAATCTTAAGCGGCGGGAACCCCTCCTTGCCTAAATAGCTTATGTCTGCTCCTAGTAATCGTAAGGCATCAACCAATTGGGAAATCGGCCTGTGGTGCGCCCTATCACTACCAGTAATTTTAAATTCTCCGGGCTGAGTGGCCAAAAATGCAGTTAAAAAACGCATGGCCGTGCCAGCAGCTCCAACAAACCTCTCACTCCCCTTTTCATTTAATGCTTTGAAAAGGAGTTGTGTGTCGTCGGCTTCTGATAAATAGGATAAATTGCCTGAATTGCCACTTAGAGCATTCAAGATCAGCCACCTATTACTGCTGCTTTTTGACCCGGGTAACGAAACTTGCCCTACGAGCTCAACGGGCGCACTCAAGAGTTCCACCATGCCGAAAACTTATTCCAAACCTGTCGGAGGGTTTCTTCTTCCACTAATTTATTCCATTCGGCCTCTCCAACCTGCTTTAGCACTACCATGCGATAGCCATGGAAGTTCTTTTTGTCGTTCTTCATCAATGGCAATAACTCTTCAAAAGAAGCTGAAGCACGTATTCCTTGAAATAACGATTTCAACTTTGACTGAAGTAAAATTGCCGTTTCGGCGTTAAGCCATCCTCCCAATACCGAGAGCTCAATTTCAGCGCCTAAACCGAGGATAATGGCCTCTCCGTGCAGAAGAGGAAATGTTGACTGATGCGAGGCAGCCTCTATCGCATGTCCAAATGAATGTCCGAAATTGAGCAACTGTCGTTCACCTTTTTCAAAGGGATCTCGTGTAGTGATTTCCAATTTCACCTGAACCGCCCTTTGAATTAGGTCGGCATTCGGACATTGTCCTGGCCGAAGTGCGGATGCGTCGTGCCACAAGCAGGGATCGGCAATTAAACCGTGCTTTAAAATCTCTGCCTTACCCGACTCCAGTTCCCGAACGGGCAAACTTTTCAAATAAAAAGCACTAAAGAGCACTGCTTCTGCTGGCCAAAAGGTGCCGATACTGTTTTTTACACCGCCTAGATTGCATCCGGTTTTACCCCCAAAAGCTGCATCTACTTGCCCTAAAAGTGAGGTAGGAACGTTAAGATAACGAATCCCCCTTTTGTAGCAAGAGGCTGCAAAGCCCCCCAAGTCGGTGATAACACCCCCACCTACATTGATTAATAAGGCGTGACGGTCGACACCTAGGTCGAGCCATTGTTGCCAAAGGCACTCAATAGATTGAAGGTTTTTTTGTTTCTCCCCCGATTCGATGCAGAAAATGATGCCGTCTAATTTCCTGGAAATCATTTCACCGTAGTGAAAAGTATTTTCATCGGTTAAGACCAGCACCGCCGATGGTTTGAGTCTTCCTAGTAGGTTTTGGAGTTCATCGATAGGATGCTCAGTAAATATAAGCTGTTGGCTCATGACCTTTTCCGAGGCTGGCGATCGCGCTGTTCACGAAAAACTTTGACCTGCGCATTAATTGACTCCTGATGCATGAGTTGAAGCATCCTTCTTACAAAACCGGGCTCCAATTCACGTGAATCAGCTTCTGCTAAGCGTGTTTCCATGATCTGAGCCCATCGGGCTGGTTGTAATATGGTAATGTCGTTATTGTGCTTTACCTCGCCTATGTCGCGAATTACTTCCATCCGTTGGCTGAGTAATTCCAAAAGGTTTCGGTCTATTTGGTCGATCTGTTTTCTTAGCTGTTCTAGCTGGGTATTGAATACAGGGTCTTCGGTAAGCTCGCGGCTATGCACGAGCTTTTCCATCAAACGAATCAACTGTTCCGGCGTAATTTGTTGAGCGGCATCGCTCCAAGCTTGAGCAGGATGAATATGTGTTTCAATCATCAAGCCGTCAAAATCTAAATCGAGTGCGATCTGCGCAGTATCGGCAACGAGTAAAGCATTTCCGCTAATGTGGCTTGGATCACAAATCATCATTAGATCTGGTGCTTGGCGCCGTAATTCAATTGGCAGTTCCCAATTGGGTTGGTTCCTGTAAATGGTTTTTTCGTAGCCTGAAAAGCCCCGATGTATAGCCGCTAACTTTCGAATGCCAACTTTATGCATTCGTTCTAGTGCCCCTATCCATAAATCCAGATCAGGATTTACAGGATTTTTAACCAAAACCGGAATGTCGGAGCCTTTGAGGGCATCCGCAATTTCCTGCACCATGAACGGATTTACCGTAGTTCGTGCGCCAATCCAAACCATATCGATTCCAGCTGCTAAAGCCAACTCAACATGCTTTGCGCTGGCTACCTCAATCATAACCGGTATGCCCGTATGTTCTACAGCTTCCTTCAGCCAGATTAATCCTTCCGGACCTACTCCTTCAAAGGTATTGGGGCGAGTGCGCGGTTTCCAAATGCCGGCACGTATGGCATTTGGTTTCGCAGGAACAAGACCATTGATGGTAGCCCTTAATTGATCCGGCGTTTCAGCCGAGCACGGACCTGCAATGAGATAGGGACGTTCATCCGCTTTGCGGCGACCAAACCAATCTGTTTTGGGGGCTATATCTTGAAGGAGTTGCATAAATAACTAATGCAAAGTAAGCCCTTTTTGTTCATTCAGCAGCCCAGAATAAAGCAAAGCCATACACAAGTTCTAGAAACATTCACGGCGCAACGGCAGTTGTTTTCTATAAATTTGCTTTAACATTCACTTTTGCATGGAACCTCAGCCAGCACTTCAGTTTAACGACACCTTCATTGCATTCGCCTCAAAAAGTAATTTGCAATTGCGAAAAGCCTACTGGTTATTCAAGGCAATGCATTCCCCGACTTCTGTCAAGTTTCTGACTACGGCAGCGCAATTAAGTCTTAAACTGCACTTGCCAGTAGATTGGGCGATCAAGGCGACGGTTTTTGAACATTTTTGTGGCGGAGAATCCATCACTGGCTGTGAACCTACGATTGAACAGCTGGCCAAATACCAAATCGGAACAATACTGGATTATAGCGTTGAAGGCAAAGAAAACGAAGCAGAGTTTGATTCGTGCAAATTTGAGATTATACATACCATCCAAAAGGCCAAAGGTGATAAGCGCATTCCTTTCAGTGTTTTTAAAGTAACAGGGGTAATTCGTTTTGGATTACTCGAAAAAGTAAACAGCAAAGCCAAATTAAATCCTACTGAGCTAGCTGAATGGGGCCGTGCCAAAGAACGGGTACATGCCATTTGCAAGGCTGCGCACGACGCTAGCCAAATGTTGTTTATCGACGCCGAAGAAAGCTGGATTCAAGATGCCATTGATGAATTAGCAACTGAAATGATGGTAGAATTCAACAAAAATAAACCCATTGTTTTTAATACCCTCCAAATGTATCGACACGATCGTTTGGCTTATCTCAAACGAAGCTACGAAGCCGCCAGAACGGGGAAATATTGGTATGCAGTAAAATTGGTAAGAGGCGCGTATATGGAGAAAGAAAGGGCCCGTGCAGCTGAGAAAGGATATGCATCTCCAATCCAACCCGATAAAGCATCTAGTGATCGCGACTACGACGAAGCCGTGTCTTTTTGTTTGGAGCACATTGAGCATCTGGCATTTTGTTCAGGAAGTCATAATGAACAAAGTAATCTAGAACTTGCTAAAAAGATGGGCGAATTAGGCTTGGAGGTGAATCACCCAAGAATATGGTTTGCGCAATTATTAGGAATGAGCGATCATATCAGTTACAATTTGTCGCACGCAGGATATAATGTTGCCAAGTATGTCCCTTATGGCCCTGTAAAATCAGTAATGCCTTACCTCATCCGACGAGCTGAGGAAAACACCTCTATTGCGGGCCAAATGGGAAGAGAACTAGGTTTGTTGACCAAAGAAATAGCTCGCAGAAAGCTTTAAGAGGTGTGGTCGTATACGATCAACCAACGACCTTCTATTTTTCGGAAAATGAGGGTGAATGGGCCCGATGGTTTATCCTTTTCACGAATCAAGGTATACTTTCCGGTAACTAACCATACATCTTCACTCAGCTTACGAAACTGCCATAAATCGAATTGTAGTGTACCCATTGCTGCTTTGTCGGGGTATCCTTTTTTATATCCCTCCAAAGTTGCCTTCCAGCCATAACGAATGGATCTCCCAATGAACTGCAAGGAATCCGACTTCCAATAACCTTCCATAAATCTCTCGATATCGCCTTCATTCCAAGCTGCTTGTTGGTTTTCTAGCACTTTCCTGATTGCTATTTCCTCGGTGGATTGAGCTGCAGTTGATGCTGCCAAAAGCAAAAAAAATAGCACGATTCTTCCCATCTTATAAACGAGCTGCGGCAATCAATTCAAGATTCGTAAAGCTCATATCAAACTTCTGGCTTAAGTACTTATTCGTGAGATTGCCATTGAAACAGTAAATACCCGATCTCAGGCCTTTTTCTATCCAGAAGTAACTATCGATTCCTCCGAATTCTCCGGCATCAATGAGCAAAGTACTGAGGATATTGCTTAAGGCCATGGAGGCAGTTTGTGAAACTCTTGAAGGTATATTGGGTACGCAATAATGAATAACGTCGTGTTTTTTAAATACAGGTTTGGTGTGATTGGTGAGTTCCGACGTTTCAAAACATCCTCCTTGATCTATGCTCACATCAATAATTACCGAACCTGGTTTCATTTGTTGAACCATGTCTTCACTTACCACCATCGGCGCTCTTCCTGTTTCGGCGTGTATGGCACCTACAGCAACATCGGCTGTACGTAGTTCATGGGCCAGTATGTCGGGAGCGATCACAGAAGTATAAATTCGCATCCCCAGATTATTCTGCAGTCGCTTAAGTCGAGTAATGCTATTATCAAAAATTCGGACATCGCTACCCAAGCCAATAGCCGTTCGGGCAGCAAACTCGCCGACAGTTCCTGCACCTAGAATTACCACTTTGCTCGGAGGCACACCACTAACTCCACCTAACAGCTTGCCGCTTCCTTGAAACTGATTGCTTAAATATTCTGCAGCAATTAAGATGGCCGAACTCCCCGCTATTTCACTCATCGATCGGACAATTGGAAGACTGTCGCTCGCATCTTTCATGTATTCGTAGGCGACTCCTATTACTCTTTTTTCAACTAATGCCTTTACATATTCTAAGGTGATAGTAGGCAAATGAATCGCCGAAAAAATTATTTGCCCTGGATTAAGGTATTTGATCTCATCCATCGGCACGGGCCCCACCTTCACGACTACATGCGACTTATAGAGCTCCTCAGGGCTATACACGATATTCGCTCCAGCCTCCGTGTAGTCTTTATCGCTGTAAAAACTTGCAATACCCGCCTTACTTTCAATGGTGACTTCGTGTCCCATTGCCACTAATCTACCAACCGCTTGCGGTGTTAACGACACTCTGTTTTCTTGGTACCCACGCTCACGAGGCACACCTATAGACATGCTGGTGGTGCGACGCGAGATACGCAAAGGCTGCTCTAGAGGTGTGGCGGCAAATCGCGCCATGCTGGGAGTATCAGCTGACATGTTTGAAGCTTAATTGACGGCTATTGTCTTCGAATATACGCAAATCAATTTGTACAAACTTATTGGGCAACAAGCTTGTCACTTTTTGAGGCCATTCTATCAAGCAAATATCTCCGCTGTAAAAATATTCTTCTACACCCATTTCTATTGCTTCCTCCTCATTTTCAATACGATAAAAATCGAAATGAAAAACTTTTGAAGAGCCGAAACGATATTCGTTTACCAAACCATAAGTTGGGCTACTCACGGCATCGCTAATTCCCATTTGTTTGCACACCGCCGCAATAAGTGTTGTTTTTCCTGCTCCCATTTCTCCAGAAAAACACCATATTTTTTCATTTCTCAAGTGTTCAATCAACCAAGCAGCAGCTTCTTGGATACTTTGCAACTCGTAATTTATCGAACTCATCTTGCGGTGAATACAGCAAATGGGACTATCATTTCTTCTAAGGAGATACCGCCATGTTGAAAGGTATTCCGATAGAGATTGACGTAATAATTGTAATTGTTCGGATAGCAAAAATATTTGTCGCCAGTTGTAAACACGTAGGTACTGCTTAAGTGCGGTTTGGTAAGCATAACCTTTTCGGGTTTATCGATTACAAAAAGATCTCTATCGTCATAACTCAAATTTTTCCCCTCCTTGTAGCGCAAATTAGTGGTAGTTTGTTTGTCGCCAACGATTCGAACAGGCTCACCTACTTTGATTGTCCCGTGATCAGTTGTAATGACCATGCGATGACCCTTTTGAGCAATTTTTTGCATGAGTTCGAAAAGAGGCGAATGTTCGAACCAGCTACGTGTGATGCTTCTGTAAGCAGCTTCGTCGTCGGCCAGCTCTTTAATTACATTCATTTCGGTACGAGCATGGCTTAACATGTCCACAAAATTGTAAACAACCACATTCAAGGGGTTACTCATCAAATTTCCACTGGTTTCGGTCAATTGCCTCCCCTGGTGTAAGGTGGTGATTTTGTTGTAGCTGAACTTAATATCCTTACCATAACGTTTTAATTGCTCGCCAAGAAAGAATTCTTCGTTTTGATTTTTACTTCCCTCCTCCAATTCTCCATCATGCCATTTATCGGGATAACGTCTTTTAATTTCGGATGGCATCATTCCCGCAAATAAGGCATTCCGGGCAAATTCAGTACTCGTAGGCAGAATGCTGAAATATGGATTAAGACTATCCATTCGGAAATATTCGTTTAGATACGGCTCAATCATACGAAACTGGTCCAGCCGAAGATTATCAATTACAATTAACCATATAGGAGTTTTATCGTCTAAAAGAGGCAGGAATTGTTTCTTGATTATATTAAAACTCAAAACCGGTGAACCATCCTGAGCAGCAAACCAATCTTCGTAATTAGTTTTTACAAAGCGAGCAAACTGGCGGTTGGCCTCGTTCTTCTGCATGGTAAAAACCTCTTTCATTCCACCATCCTGGCTGCTTTCAAGCTCTATTTCCCAATACACTAACTTTTGATATACATCTATCCATTCGGCAAAACTGAGGTCTTCGTTCACGGCCATGCCAAGATTTCGAAAGTCTTGTTGATACCCAGAAGTTGTTTTCTCACTCACCAGACGTTTGTTGTCAATAATTTTTTTTATCGACAGCAATATTTGATTGGGATTGACTGGCTTTATGAGATAATCGGCGATTTTAGAACCTATGGCTTCTTCCATTAAAAATTCCTCTTCGCTTTTGGTAATCATCACTACCGGTAAATTCGGCTTTAGCGATTTAATTTTTGGCAATGCTTCGAGCCCCGAAACACCAGGCATGTTTTCATCGAGAAAAACAATGTCAAAATTTGATTTGGTAACGGCCTCTACAGCATCTTCACCATTGGTTACCGGAGTTACATCATAACCTTTCGCTTTTAAAAATAGAATATGTGGCTTAAGCAGATCGATTTCATCGTCGGCCCAAAGAATGTGAATTTTCTGGCTCATGCTGTGAATTGCGTAAATTAGACGCCGTTAGGGAAACGAAATTACTGCCTTTTACGTATCCTCTTTAAATCTTACCTGATTTGAATAAGAAGAAAATTATTAATGATCCCATTTATGGGTTTATTCAATTGCCACATGAGCGTATTTACGACTTAATTCAACACCCCTATTTTCAAAGATTAAGGAGAATTAAACAAGTGGGCATGACCTACCAGGTATACCCTGGTGCCATGCATAGCCGATACAATCATGCCTTAGGTGCCATGCACTTGATGCAAAAAGCTATCGAAGTTCTTCGCCAAAAAGGGCACTCAATCACCGATGACGAAGCTTTAGGTGCACTAACGGCCATTTTGCTACACGACGTGGGTCATGGCCCGTTTAGCCATGCACTTGAATTTTTGTTTATCAAAGAAGTCCACCACGAAGAAATTTCGCTTCGCATGATGCAAGAAATAAACGAAGAGCACGGTGGAGCTTTACAAACTGCACTGGACATTTTCCAGGGCGTGTACCCTAAACGTTTTTTGCACCAACTTGTAAGTAGCCAACTCGATATGGATCGGTTAGATTACCTTACACGCGATAGTTTTTTTACAGGTGTATCGGAAGGAGTGGTGAGTTGGGACAGAATTATTAATATGCTTTCGGTAGCCAACGATGAATTAGTTATTGAGGAAAAAGGCATCTACAGCATAGAGAAGTTCATTATTGCCCGACGCCTTATGTATTGGCAGGTATACCTACATAAAACGGTACTGTCGGCTGAGTTTATGATTGCGCGTATACTAGAACGAGCAAAACAATTGGCTCTGCAAGGAACCAAATTGTTTGGCACCCCTTCTTTGCTCTATTTCCTTGAGCAAGATATTGATGCTAAACGTTTCCATACAGATTCGGAAGTTGTAAAGCGCTTTTCAGATTTAGATGATCACGACATATTCAGTGCAATTAAAGTTTGGTCGAAACACGACGATTACATTCTAGCACAACTTAGTTATCAACTTTTTAATCGTGAACTGCACCGAGTACATCTGCAAAATCGGCCTTTCGACCCCGAACTTTTAAATAACTTGGAAAAAACTTTAATTCAAGTACATCCCCAATTATCAACTCTTTCACACTTCTTTCTAAGCACGGGTACCGTTACCAATAATGCTTATAATCCAGCCACAGATAAGATTTTGATTCTCAAGAAAAATGGAGAAATTAGTGATGTAACCGACATTTCTGACAACCTTAACCTCGAGTCGTTAAGTAGTACGGTGGTTAAACATTACTTGTGGCTACCGAAGTGGTTAGAGGCAGCTCTCTAACGTTATTTGGGTATTTATTAAGTTTTTGTTAACGATGCGCACCAGCGATTTTTTGATAGTCGAGGTATTTTCGGATATTTGTCGACTATTCAAAAAAAATTAATGCAATTCACAGCTCAGGAACTCGCTGAAATTATCGGAGGAACGGTTGAAGGTAATCCTCTCGTTAAAGTCAGCAAATTGGCAAAAATCGAAGAAGCAGATCATTTTTCGGTCAGCTTTATTGCCAACCCGAAATACCTGGGATTTTTGAATACGACCAAAGCTGCGGTACTTATTCTGAGTAAGGACCTTGATCTTGAGCACCAACCTGCGGCCACAGTCATTCGGGTAGATGACCCATACTTAGGTTTTTCCAAATTGCTGAATCTATACGATACCAGCGCCATTTTACTTTCTGGGATTGAAAAACATGCACATGTATCCCCAGATGTTGAACTTGGTCAAGATTGTTATGTGGCCTCTTTTGCTTATGTAAGTTCAGGTGTGCAACTCGGAAAAAATGTTAAAGTGTTTCCTGGCGTTTACATCGGACCTAATGTAAAAATCGGAGATAATACGATTCTTTACGCCAATGTGAGTATTCAGCGCGATTGCGAAATTGGTAAAGATTGTATACTTCATCCTGGAGTAGTTGTAGGAAGCGATGGATTTGGTTTTGCCCCTCAAAAAGACGGGACGTACAGTAAAATAGCCCAAAACGGTAATGTTGTTATTGAAGACAATGTAGAAATCGGTGCAAACGCTGCTATCGACAGAGCAACCATGGGCTCCACTGTAATCAAAAAGGGTGTCAAACTCGATAATATGGTGCACATTGCTCATAATGTAGAGATAGGTGAGAATACTGTCATTGCTGCACAATCGGGTGTTTCGGGAAGCACGAGAATCGCCCATAATGTGGTGGTTGGTGGGCAGGTCGGCTTCGTAGGTCATCTCTATATCGCTCCATTCACGCAATTTGGAGCACAAAGCGGTGTTACTCGTTCGGTAAACGATCCGAATAAGAAGTATAACGGCACCCCGATACAAGAGTACATGGGGTCGATGAGATCAAATGCTACTTTTAGAAGACTTCCTGAATTGGAAAAACGTATTATTGAGCTGGAAAAAATTATTGCCCAGCTTACGATAACCCAAAAATAAAGCATGAGCGAAAAGCAACGCACCATCGGGTCGCCGGTGAGCATTTCTGGTGTGGGAATACATACAGGGGCAATGGTCAACATGACCTTTAAGCCCGCACCTGTAAATCATGGTTTTGTATTTAAGCGAATTGACCTTGAAGGTCAGCCAGAAATACCAGCCTTAGTTGACTTTGTTGTTGATACTAGTCGTGGCACAACGCTACAAAAAGGCAATGCTCGAGTACACACGGTAGAGCATACCCTTGCTGCTTTGGTAGGCATGCAACTCGACAATTTATTGATCGAATTGGATGGTCCAGAAACCCCAATAGCCGATGGCAGCTCTATCGAGTTCATTCGGGCTCTTGAGCCTGCAGGTATTGTAGAGCAAGATGCACAGAGAAACTACTTGGAAATCACCGAGAACTTTCATTTTTACGACCCCACCAAAGACGTAGAGATCACCATAATGCCGCATGATCACTATCGTATTTCGGTTTTGATAGATTATGACTCCCCGGTCTTGGGTACACAGCATGCTACCTTGAACCATATTGCAGATTTCAAAGATGAAATTTCGTCGTGTAGAACATTTTGTTTTCTTCACGAGCTACAAATGCTCCTAGATCATAATTTGATCAAGGGAGGTGATTTGAATAATGCGATTGTTGTGGTTGACAAGGTGGTAGATGATGAAGAATTGAATGAGCTTGCCAAGGCTTTCAACAAGCCTCGCATGGAGGTGCGAAAAGAAGGCATCCTGAATAATGTAGAATTAAGATTCGTAAATGAGCCTGCACGCCATAAATTATTGGATGTTGTTGGCGATTTGGCGCTCTTAGGAAGGCCCATTAAAGGCCATGTAATTGCTTCGAAACCTGGTCATGCCGGAAATGTTGATTTTTGTAAAAACCTCAAGGCCAGTTTAAAGAAAAAGGTACAAAAAAGGGATATTCCCCGCTACGACCCTGACGTTGAGCCTATTTTCGATGTAAATAAGATTATGGAATTCCTGCCACACAGGTATCCATTTCTACTCGTCGACAAAATCATCGAGTTGAGTGAAAACCACGTTGTAGGTGTAAAAAACGTAAGCATGAATGAGCCTCATTTTATGGGGCACTTCCCGAATAACCCCGTTATGCCAGGCGTTCTGTCAATCGAAGCAATGGCGCAAACAGGCGGAATCTTATGTTTAAGCCTCATGGATGACCCGGGAGGCTATTGGACGTATTTTCTAAAAATAGATAACGCTAAATTTAAAGACAAAGTAGTCCCAGGTGACACACTCATCTTTAAATTGGTACTCAAAGAACCCATCAGACGTGGGATATGTCAAATGTACGGTCAAGCCTTTGTTGGGAATAAACTTGTACTGGAAGCAGATCTTATGGCTCAACTTGTTAAGAAGACGAACGCATGAATCAACCCTTAGCCTCAATACATCCGAACGCAAAAATTGCCTCCGACGTAATCATTTCTCCCTTCGTAACGATTGAAGGTGACGTGGAAATTGGAGAAGGCTCTTGGATTGGTCCAAATGTAACCATATTTGATGGAGCGCGAATTGGCAAACACGTAAAGATTTACCCTGGTGCCGTTATTTCGGCAGCGCCACAAGATCTGAAGTACCAAGGCGAAAAAACACATACCTATATCGGCGACCACACCATCGTACGCGAATGTGTCACCGTGAACAGAGGAACACGCGACAAAATGAAAACAGTGGTTGGCGACCATTGTTTGCTCATGGCGTATTCACATATTGCTCATGACTGTATAGTGGGGAATCATGTAATACTTGCCAATTTAGCCACGTTGGCTGGGCATATTTTGGTTGAAGATTGGGCCATTTTGGAAGGCATGGTAGCGGTTCAACAATTCGTAACGGTAGGAGCTCATTCTTTTGTAGGTGGAGGCTCACTGGTAAGAAAAGATGTACCACCATTTGTAAAAGCAGCCAAAGAGCCCTTGTGCTTTGCCGGAGTAAATGTAATTGGTTTAAGGCGTAGAGGCTTTAGCGAAGAGATGATTAGGCAAGTAGAAGACATTTATAGAATTATTTATGTCCGAGGCTACAACATCACGAAGGCTCTCGACATTGTAGACAGTGAAATCGCAGAGTCGGCCGAAAAAGCACGTATACTCGACTTCATTCGTTCCTCTACGTATGGGGTAATCAAAGGCATGATAGAATGATGGACGAGGTGAGCATACACCTCACCCGTGCTGGCAAACGCTACAATCGTGACTGGATATTCAGGAACCTCGTTTTAGAGCTTCCTTCTGGTTCGAAGACAGCACTCATTGGTCCGAATGGATCTGGAAAATCTACCTTGTTAGGTGTCCTTTCTTCTTTTCTATCCTTAAGCGAAGGAGAGATACATTGGAAAAAAAATGGGGTTATGCTTGAGAAAGAAAAAATCTTCGAGCAAATCGCCATTTGTGCCCCTTATCTCGACATTCCGGAAATGTATTCCGCAACAGAGCTTTTTGAGTTTCACTTTGGGCTTAAAAAAAAGTTTGGTTCCACTACCAATCAAGCACTACTTGAAAATGCTGGTCTTGGCACAGTAGGGAATAAATTAATTCGAGATTACTCATCGGGCATGAAACAACGCATTAAGTTGCTCTTGGCATTTTATTCCGACGTTCCAGTTTTACTCCTTGATGAACCTACCTCTAACTTAGACGCGAGCGGTATAAATTGGTACAATCGCCTACTCGAAGAATTACCACCTCACAGAACCCTGATCATAGCAAGTAACCTGGGATACGAATACGAAATTTGTGATCAGCAGTTAAAACTGTCTGATTTCAAAAACTGAAAACGTCTACTTTTCTGGAATTATAGACAACCATTCCGTTAAACTGGACACCTTTTTGTAATTAAGCTGCATTTTGAGCCATAGCAATAGCACTGAAATGAAAGAGTCGAAAGCTCATTGGTTTGGCATGATGCTTGCACATCCGAATCGTCTTCATTTTTCATCAGGTAGTATTTTTTAACATTAGGGGTCTTAGGACCCCTTTTTTATGCTGTTCGCAAGTAGTACTTACCCGGTAAAGCTCGAACCAATCCTTTTAATTCGAGCGCCAACAGCACTGCAGATAGCTTTGAAAGAGAAAAAACTGTTTGTAAAGCAAGTTCATCGATACCCAACTGATTGGATGGCGATAAAAAATCAAAAACATATTGTTCATCGTCCGACAACTCCGGGAATAGTAAAAGTTGTTTGTTCTGATTCGTTTCCTCCCCACTCGTCCATGCCAACGCTTCCAAAAGATCTTCTGAACTCGTTAGCAATCCTGCTTTATTGCTTTTTATAAGAGCATTACAACCGCTACTGAATGCGTCGGTTACGCGACCAGGGAAAGCGAAGACATCTCTGTTATAGCCGATAGCCAAATCAGCGGTAATTAAGGCGCCCCCGTTCGTAGCAGCCTCAATCACTACCACCGCATCCACCATACCCGCTACAATTCGGTTTCTTTTCGGAAAATTCTCTTTATCCGGTTCTGCCTCATGAAAAAGTTCAGTCAATATCCCTCCGTGGGCTTTCATTTTTTCGGCAACAGGTTTATGTGCTGCAGGGTACACCCTAGAAAGACCATTCCCCAAAACCCCAATAGTGGGCAAGCCAGCCTCCAAAGCGGCTCGGTGAGCGGCGATGTCGATTCCATAAGCTAGGCCGGATACAATCATTATATTCCAGGCACTTAATCCCAAGATGAATTGACGAGTTAACTCGAGCCCATACGGGCTTGCCTTTCTTGTACCTACCACAGCTATGATTCTCATGCTATTTAAGTCGGTGTTTCCATTAAAAAACAAAACCGATGGGAAATCGGGGGCTTGGCGCAAACGCTGCGGAAAGCTAGCATCTCGGTAGTCTAACGCCCTTACTTTTTCTTTGAGACACCAGTTCAACTCCGCCTCCGCCTGTTTAAAAGCTAATCCGTTTTTAACTGCTTCCGAAACTCTTGGGCCTATCCCTGGGATGGTTTCCATTAACCTACGGCTGCTCTTGCAAACCTCTGTTGCACTTCCAAAACGCTGGATTAGCGCACGCGCAATTTGGTTCCCAACCCCTGGCGTTTCCAGCAAGGCGAGCAGATGCAATAATTCTGTTTGTTGACTTGACATAGGAGGTTAATTTAGCAGGTAGATGCGGTTCATTTTTTCAGTTTTCACGCAACTTTTGTTCATATTCAGCGCGCTGCTCCTTTCTTTGGAGTTGAACGCTCAGACCACTCTATCTGGTAGGGTCACGGATGCCAAAGACGGAGCCCCTTTGGTTGGTGTAAATATTTCGTGGGGAGCTACCGGTACTGTAACTGACTTAGCGGGAGATTATGAAATTAAACTGCCAGATACCGGCAAAATCAACTTAAGATTCAGCTACATCGGTTATCAGCCCTATAATTTGGCCATTTCACTGGAGGGTGGTAAAAAATTATACGATGTTGAGTTGGTCAGAATCGAGAATTCACTTCAAGAAGTCCTCATTACTGCTAGTCGATTTGAACAAAGCCGGAGCCAAATAACACAGAGTACAGAAATAGTTAAAGCGAGTCAAACCCTAGCCTATAATTCCCTCAATGCCGACGATGCACTGAATAGAATGCCAGGCTTAAATGTGACGAGAGGTCAGTTGAATATTCGAGGTTCAAGCGGGTTCACCTATAATGTAGGTAGCCGTGTGTTAGTGTTACTTGATGGTATGCCACTAATTACTGCCGAATCGGGAGAGGTGAAATGGAACGTACTTCCGCTTGAATTAGTAGATCAAATCGAGGTGATTAAAGGTAGCGGTTCAGCGTTATATGGCGCATCGGCCTTGGGCGGAGTTGTTCATTTTAGAACCAAAAAACCAACAGACGTACCCCAGACGAATATAACCCTCTTTCAACAACGCTACGATGCGCCCAATGACGAGCACAATGACCCATGGCGTAATCGTAGAAGACCGTTGGCCCATGGCATTCAGTTTTCTCATTTAAGAAAAGTTGGAGACTTAGACCTGACCCTTGCGTTCAACGCCATGAACGATGATGGTTTCAGAATTGGTGACCCTAGCCGGCGTATTCGGTTGAATGTTGGTACCCGTTATAAAATAAAACAAGGATGGTATATAGGTTTAAATGCAACCTATTTGCTCGATTCTACTCGACTCTATACCTTCTGGGCGAGCGATAAAGATGCCTTTGAACCTTTTCCCGGATCGGTAAATCCGCAGTTGAATCATCGTTTTGCCTTAGATCCTTTTCTGGAATTTATACCCAACGAAAACACAAAACATATTCTCAGAAACCGTTATTATCGCTCCTATACCAATTACAATAACGAAGACTTTGGGCAAGGTGAGACCTATTTTTCGGAATATCAATTCCAAAAGAGACTGAAATTGCCTTGGTCAAAAAGTACCGTGGTTACAGCAGGACTTGTTAATCAACGCAATTTGATCATTAGCGACCGTCTTTATGGCAATCAAAATACCGATAATCGTTCGGGCTATGTGCAACTAGACCATAACTTCTGGCGTGTCAATATTTCTTTGGGTGGTAGATACGAACAGTTTGTAGTAAATGGTAAAGTACGTGAGGGTGAACCTGTGTTTAGAGCCGGATTAAATATTGAGCTAACAAAGTCTACTTTTTTGAGGGCTAGTTATGGAGAAGGCTTTCGTTATCCGTCGGTTGCTGAGTTGTTTAGCAACACTTTTATTGGTTCGGTCCGGCTACAGAGCGACCCCAATCTACTACCTGAGCAAAGTAAAACCTATGAAGTTGGTCTATTGCAAGGTTTTCAGCTAGGCAATATGGACGGCATGCTCGACATCGCCATATTTAGAACTGATTATACCAATATGATTGAGTATGCTTTCGGTGTGGTTTTACCAAGTGCCTATACAGCACAAGACTCGGTAGATATTCAAAACAATAACTGGGGGGCATTGGCACAACGTTATGCACGCTTTGCCCCAGGAAACGTAGTTCAAGCCCGAATAACTGGTGTGGAAAGTAGCCTGAGAGGAAAAATTAATCAAGGCAAATTTTCTTTTGAGTGGCTGCTTGGATACACTTACCTAAATCCAATAAATCTGAATCCACCCAAATCGCAGTACAATTTACCCGCCGATTTAATGCAGTACCTCAAATACCGGTTCAAACATTTGGCTCGCACCGACCTTGCCGTGGGCTGGGCTGGCTGGCAGTTGGGTATTAATGTTCGTTACAATAGTGTTATCTTAAACATTGACGAAGATTTTTACGCCTTTATGCCAGGGTTAATCGACTACCGTTTACGACACGTTGAAGGTGATCTAATTGCTGACGGGAGAATTGTCAAAAATTTTGATGAACATTTTAATGTTAGCTTCATCGTCAGAAACCTATTTAACGAAAGTTATATGGTCGTTCCTGGTAATATAGGCGAACAGCGCGTTTTTGTGGGGCAATTTAACTTTCGGTTCTAGACATGCACAGGGCTTATTTGGTTGCACTACTTTTGTTTCTATTTTCGGCGCCTTTTGCACAAGGCCAGAAAATAACAGGTAAGGTCACCGATGCCTCTACTGGCGAAGCTTTGGTTGGTGTAAACGTGGTTTACGAATCTAACAAAGGAACCACTACCAACCAGGAAGGCAAATATGTTATCGCGTTGGAGCTAGCCGGAAGGTATTACATTGAGTTTCGCTACGTAGGATATGTAACAGAAAGGCGTAAAATAGATGTGCCGCTTGGAGGTAGTTATACCCTCGATATTCAAATGAAGCCGGATTTTGCAATGCTCGATCCAGTGGTGATTACTGCAGGCAAATTTGAACAACGGCAGAACGAAGTGACCGTTTCGATGGAAGTATTGAAACCATCGGCTATTCAAAATAATAACTCTACAGATTTTGAAGATGCCATTGACCGTATACCTGGAGTAAACGTACTTTATGGGCAAGCCAACATTAGAGGCACAAGTGGATTTTCGTATGGAGCAGGTAGTCGTGTACTTGTTTTGGTTGATGAAATGCCTTTGCTTAGTGCCGACGCAGGTGATGTGAAATGGAGCTACATCCCTATCGAGAACGTTTCTCAAATAGAAGTTATCAAAGGCGCTTCATCGGCCTTGTTCGGTTCTAGTGCCTTAGGGGGGGTGATTCATTTGCGTTCGGGGTATCCTACTGCTACACCCAAGACCCAAATTCAAACTTTTTTTGGTGTTTACGGAGACCCTCCGTCCCCTTTCGTTAGTCCTTTTACCAGTCGTCCCGGCATTCAAGCAGGAATAAGCGCGTTTCATAGCCAGCAATTTGGCAAGCTCGATTTCACTGCTGGCATGTACAGTTTGTATGACGAAGGCTATAGAATAGGCGACTACAGCAAACGCATTCGTGGAAATGTAAACCTGCGGTACCGAATATCTGACCGGCTAGCGGTAGGCTTGAACGTTAATGCGATGCGTGACTCATCGGGCAACTTTTTCTATTGGCAAAGCGATACTTTGGCATTTTACCCAGCCACAGGCACCAACGATGCACAATTGGGCATTCGATATAACATCGACCCCTTTGTAGTGTATAATGCACCGAATGGCAGTAAGCATACGCTACGAAACCGGTATTATTATACCGACAATCAGGCATCGGCAGATAGATCAACCCAAGGACATGTTTATTACAATGAATACCAGTACCAGCAACCCTTAGAACTGCCTTTTTTCTCCAAAACGGTAGTAAGCGCAGGTGGTGTTCATTTGTATAATGGCATCAATAGCGGCGCCTTGTATGGGCAGCGAGACAGTCGAAATTTGGCATTTTATACACAATTAGACCAGACTTTATGGCGATTTAGCTACTCTTTGGGTTTTCGGTATGAGTCGTTCGTCATAAACCGAGAGAGCCCAATAAATTATCCTGTTTTCAGGAGTGGATTAAACTTTCAAGCGTTTGCAGCGACTTGGTTGCGCGCAAGTTATGGTCAAGGATTCCGAACACCCAGTGTAGCCGAACGGTACGCCAATGCTGCAGCGGGAGGAATACGGGTAATACCCAACCCAAAGCTCGAAAGTGAAAGTGGCTGGAGCAGTGAAGTGGGCATACGGCAAGGCTGGCAACTTGGCAACTTCAATGGCATACTTGATTTAGCCGGATTTTGGACCCAGTTTGACAATATGGTGGAATTCAACCTAGGTTCCAATGGTACCGATATCGGTTTTCAAGCGATTAATTTAACCGATCGGCTCACGCGTGTGCGAGGAATTGAAATTAGTACTGCCATGCAAGGGAAACTCAATCAGGCGAATATCACCATGCAAATTGGTCACACCTACATCCAACCCATCGAACGCTTTACCCCTGTTCCAAATTTACCTGAGTTCACCTTAGATTCGGTATTAAAATATCGGAGTAAACATTTGTTCAGAGCCGATTTTGAAGTACGGTTTAAGCGGGTTCAATCGGGCTTAAATTTCAGATATAACAGTTTCATCGAACGTATCGACCCATTGTTTGATAATATACCCGGTGTACGGCAATACCGAAGTCAGGATAATGCTGGAGATTGGATTGTAGACTGGAGGATTGGATACGCCATCCATTCTCAAATAGATTTAAACTTGATTGTTAGGAATTTATTTAATGAAGCTTATATGATTGTGCCTGGCAATATTGGTGCTGCAAGGCACTATGTTGTTCAATTAACCTTTAGAAATGACAGTAAAAACTAAAATAGCCCTATCAAGTATTCTTCTCTTCATAGGCTTGAATAGCCAGCAAATTGACGCTCAAGATGCTCCTAGTTATAAGCAGGTCCCTGCCGAAATTGCTCAACTTTTAAATGCACCAACAACTCCAGCGATTAGTATTTCGCCCAACAAGGAGTGGATATTACTGCTTGAAAGATCTGACCTTCCGAGCATAGAGCAATTGTCGCGTCCTGAATTAAGATTGGGAGGTCTCCGCTTGGATCCACAAAATTTTGGGCCAAGTAGGTCGAGTTATTTTATCGGATTAAAGCTAAAAAGAATCAAAGATGGAGCTGAGTTCGAAATTAAAGGATTGCCCAAGCCACTGCTGCTTGCGGCAAATAGCTGGTCGCCCGACAGTAAAAAAATTGCATTTACCCAAAATGAAGCTGATGAAATAAGTCTTTGGGTCATTGATTTAAGCACTTTAGTAGCCAAGCGCATGAGTAAGCGTAAAATCAATGCAACACTGGGCAATACCTACAGTTGGCTTTCGGATAGCAAGCGTATTTTGTTTTCGGCTATTCCAGAGGATATTGCTTTGCCGCCAATTCGGCCAAAAACCCCCAAAGGACCTGTTATAGAAGAGAATTTAGGGAAAAAGGCCCCTTCCCGTACATTTCAAGATTTACTTAAAAATAGCTACGACGAAGCCCTATTCTCCTATTATGCTACCGCCGATCTTGTGCTGATTGACCCGGATGAAAAAGAATCAACGGTCATCCAAGGTGTTATACTGAATGACTTTAATCCTTCTCCCGATGCATCCTACGTGCTTACCAGTATTATTAAACCGCCATTCAGCTATTTGGCGCCTTACAACCGATTTCCACAAGATGTTTCGGTTTATGATTTAAGTGGATCTCTTGTAAAACGCTTGGTTGAAATACCGTTAACAGATTATGTTTCAAGCGCTTTTAATGCTGTAGAGAAAACACCACGAAACCATGCATGGAGAGCCGACAAGGCCGCCTGTGTGTATTGGGTGGAGGCCCTTGATGGTGGCGATCCTAAAACTGCGGCTACGCACCGAGACCGTTTGATGGAGTTAGCAGCTCCATTCAAGGCAGAAGCTCGTGAATTGATTCGCACCAAGTTAAGGTTTAGCTCGGTGCTATGGGGTAATGAGGAGATGGCCTTAGTAACCGCCAGATGGTGGAATAACCGCATGGAAGAGACTTGGTGGTTGAATCCATCGAAACCTGAATCCAGCAAACTGCTCCGTGAACGCAATTATGAAGACAACTACAATAATCCAGGTCAGCCGGCACTACAAAATAATCTTTGGGGCAGACCGGTTCTCGCCATTCAGAAAAATATGCTCTTTCTGACTGGGCAAGGAAGTTCTGACAAGGGGGATATGCCCTTTCTTGACCAGTATAACCTTATCACTGGTAAAACGAAAAGGTTATGGCAATGCAAGGCCCCTTATTACGAGTACGTCGTCACCATTACGGATTTGCAAGGCGGGAGCTTCATAACTTCAAGAGAATCGAAGGAAGATAACCCCAATTATTTTATGCGAATGAATTGGGGAAGTCAGCTAAAACCCATCACCAAATTTCCTAATCCTTATCCAGCACTCAAACTTGCTCGAAAAGAGCAACTGCGTTACAAAAGAAAAGACGGTGTGGAATTAACCGCCACTTTGATTTTACCACCAAATTACGACACCACTAAAGGGCCTTTACCGACCTTGGTTTGGGCGTACCCAAGAGAATTCAAAAGTCAACAAACCGCAAGTCAGGTTACTGGATCGCCCTATACTTTCACTAGAATTAGTAGTGGAAGCCCGATTTTTTGGGTAATGCGAGGTTATGCTGTCATTGACAACGCGTCGATGCCCATTGTAGGTGAAGGGGATAACGAACCAAACGACACCTACGTAAAACAACTTGTGGAGAATGCGCAAGCGATTTTTGATTATGCTACCAGCTTAGGCGTTACCGACCCAAATAGAGTTGCAGTGGGCGGTCATAGTTATGGTGCCTTCATGACTGCGAATCTTTTGGCGCACACCAACCTCTTCAAGGCGGGAATTGCACGCAGTGGAGCTTACAACCGTACACTAACACCCTTTGGCTTCCAATCGGAAGAGCGCACTTATTGGCAGGCACCTGAAGTATACCATCAAATGTCGCCTTTTAGTTACGCCGACAAGATAAAAACGCCCTTGTTACTCATTCACGGTGAAGCCGACAATAACCCGGGAACTTTCCCCATACAAAGTGAGCGATTGTATAATGCCATTAAAGGGCATGGAGGGACAATACGCTATGTGGTTTTGCCTCACGAAAGCCATGGATATAGAGCTCGTGAAAGTGTTGAACACATGTTATGGGAAATGGATACTTGGCTAGAGACCTATGTAAAAAAGACCCCGTAAGCTTAGGCCTCTACGAAAACAACAGCTTTGGTTTCGAAGAACGGTTCGTTAAAAAAACGAGTTATTGGATAAATTTTATAGGGCCGAGCCGCTTCATCCAATTCGTCAAGTAGATCACCACCTTTGAGATACAATATCCCATTGGGCAGCTCATGTCTATTCTTTCCTAAGAATTTGTTTTGCACCCAGCCATAAAAAGGCGCCATTCTAGTAACGGCTCTGCTTACCACAAAGTCAAACTTATCGGGAATCAACTCAGCGCGAGTATTGATGGCTTTTACGTTTTGTAGCCCAAGAGAACGGCTTACTTCTTCAACTACTTTTATCTTTTTACCAATGGAGTCAACCAAAGTGAAACTACATTGAGGAAAAAGAATGGCTAATGGAATTCCAGGAAAACCGCCTCCCGTACCTACATCTAAAATTTTAGCCCCCGGATTGAATCGAATTACTTTGGCGATGGCAAGGCTATGGAGCACATGATGCTCATAAAAACTATCAAGATCCTTTCGGCTGATTACATTGATTTTGGCATTCCAATCCTCATAAAGAGGTTGTAATTGTTCAAACTTTCTGACTTGATCTTCACTAAGTTCATTGAAATACCTTTTCAACTGCTCCATTACCAATTTTTTTGAAATCTACCTCTTAGTGTCCAAAACAAATGAAATACTGGATGAACAAAATCGATTATCGGCAATAACCAGCCAAATCGTGCTTCACCTAGTTTTCGTCCGGCCAATACCAAAAAAACCCATCGGTTTAGGAGAATCAATGCTGCGAGGGTTACACCAGAAATCAAGAGCATAAATTCTTCACGATAGGCGTAAATCAGGTACACCAGCGTTGGGATATAAAGCATGTGAATTAAAGAGGAAAAAACCAAACCACTCAAATGTTCACCTTTTAAAAAACGACCTGAGCTTTGATGACGACTTTTTTGCCTATGCCATTCCCACCACGTTTTTTTGGGGATTGTGTACATGAATGATTCTTTATCAATACATACCCTTGTATTTGTTTTATTCGCTGCTTGATTTACAAATAAACTGTCGTCGCCGGAAGGGTGTTTTATATGAGAAACATAACCTTTATGAAAAAAGAAGAGTGTTCTCAGATAAGACAAATTCCGTCCTATTCCGATATATGGCTTATGTATGATGGCTCTACCTAAATACTCGAGCGCAGTTCGAACAGTATCGTATTGAATAAAAAAATTCAAAAGCGTTGGCTCGTACTCTACTGCCCCAAACCCCAATACTATTTCTGTTTTATCCACATAATTTCGTTGCATCAACCGAATCCATTGATTTGAGGCAGGGTAACAATCGGCATCTGTTAAAAGAAGAATATTGTTTTTAGCCGCCTTAACCCCCAAAGTCAGGGCGAATTTCTTACCGGTTGGATACTTTTCTTGTTCTTCGATGGTCACCACCTTAAGTCGTGCATATTCACTTTGAAAGGCTTTCAAAACATCTGCCGTTTCGTCGAATGAACAATGGTTTACAACCACTATTTCAAAATCTGGATAATCTTGACTCAGTAAAAGCGGTAAAAATTTTTGAAGATTTTCTGCTTCATTTCTAGCGGCAAGGATTACCGATACAGGCTGTTCTCCTCGGTTGTGAACAGAAGTTTTGTCTTTATAGGTAAGAAAAGGCAACCAGAACCGGTAATGGAAATACACATTTAGGACAAATAATATTATGACTGCTATGAGTGGGATATATAGAACCAGGTTCATGCTTTAGAGATTTCCAGACTCGGATACGTTAACTTTGCGCGCGACAAAGCTAAGACGAATACAGAGCGGGTTACCTACATTTTTTGAACAGATGTCATTTAATTTACTTCATACTTCCTCACAATCGAAAGCGAGAGCAGGTGTATTGCAAACCGACCACGGAAATATCGAAACACCGATTTTCATGCCGGTTGGGACTGCAGGCACTGTTAAAGGCGTTCACCTGCTTGAATTGCAGCAGGATATTGGCGCACAAATTATCTTAGGAAACACCTATCACTTATACCTCCGCCCAGGCACTTCCCTGCTTGAGCAAGCTGGCGGTTTACATCGTTTTATCGGTTGGAATGGGCCGATTTTAACCGACAGCGGTGGTTATCAGGTATTTTCCTTAAGCGATATTCGAAAAATAAAAGAAGAAGGCGCAACCTTTAGCAGCCACATAGACGGTTCGAAGCACCTTTTTAGTCCAGAAAATGTGATGGATATTCAAAGAAGTATCGGTGCCGACATTGTGATGGCTTTTGATGAATGCACCCCCTACCCTTGCGATTATAAATATGCTCGGGAATCGATGGAATTAACGCACCGCTGGCTGGAAAGATGTATCGCTCATTTTGATGCTTCCACCCCGAAGTATGGTTACAAACAGCTTCTTTTCCCAATAATTCAAGGAAGCACCTATCCCGACTTGCGAAAAAAATCAGCTGAATATATTGCATCCACCAACCGTGAAGGTTATGCCATCGGTGGTTTGAGTGTTGGTGAACCACATGCCGATATGTATGCGATGACGGATTTGGTTACAGATATCTTACCCATTCAAAAGCCCAGATACCTCATGGGGGTAGGTACACCTGCGAATATTTTGGAGAGCATTTCACGAGGAATTGACATGTTTGATTGTGTAATGCCCACCCGAAATGCACGAAATGGTATGCTCTTTACCAGAGAAGGAATAATAAACATTAGAAACGAAAAGTGGAGAAGCGATTTGTCACCCCTAGATGCTCAAAGCGAACTTGCTCTGGATAATACTACTAGTAAAGCTTACTTGGCTCACTTAATTCGAAATAAAGAAATGCTTGGCGCTCAAATCGCCAGCATCCATAACCTTCATTTTTATCTATGGTTGGTGAAAGAAGCTAGAAAGAACATACTGGCAGATACTTTTGAACCGTGGAAAGAAGAAATGCTGGACAAGGTTCAACGTAAACTTTAGCATTTCAAGTTTTTCGTAGCTTGCGGTATGAAGACAACCACGGTATTCGTATTCCTTCTGTTTATAAGTTGTAAGCTCCTTAGTCAAACTACTGGCTTCACACCGAATTGGGCTAAAGAAGTAGTTTGGTACCAGATATTTCCAGACAGATTTAGGAACGGGGACGTATCGAACGACCCGCCACTTGCAAGCCAGTTTCACGCTTGGCCCCACGATACGGTTTCGGCGTGGCAAATACACCCTTGGACCAGTGATTGGTATGCCTTACAGCCGTGGGAAAAGGCCAATGGTAAATCGCTCAACTACAATATTACCCGCAGGCGATATGGAGGAGATTTGCAGGGTATTATCGATCAACTGCCTTATCTGAAGCAATTGGGTATTTCGGCAATTTACTTAAACCCGATTTTTTGGTCGCCCAGCCACCATAAATACGATGGCTTCATGTATCATCATGTCGACCCCTATTTAGGCCCAAATCCCAAAGCAGATATTGCACAAATAGCGAAAGAAACCTACCATGACCCCTCTACTTGGACCTGGACGTCGGCAGATACCCTTGCTTTGAGCTTGATAAAAAAGTGTCACGCTCTGGGTATGCGTATCATCTTTGATGGCGTATTTAATCACCTCGGCAGTGGTAGCCCACCGTTTCAAGACATCCTACTTAAGCAGCAAAATTCTGCTTATCGCGACTGGTTTATGATAAAAAGCTGGAACGACTCTGTGGCTGGAACTTCATTTGCTTACGACGGGTGGTTTGGCGTGCCCAGCCTTCCCGAAATCAAAGAGGATAAATTCGGCATCGTTGATGGTCCTCGCCAATACATACTCGCTAGCACCGAGAGGTGGATGAATCCTAAAAACGGCGACCTCAGCTATGGTATCGACGGTTGGCGGCTGGATGTGGCCTTTTGTGTAGACCATGCTTTTTGGAAATGGTGGCGAAAAGAAGTTCGGCGCATTAATCCGGAGGCCTATCTTACAGCTGAGGTAATTGACGAATTACCTAAAGTAAAACCTTATTTACAGGGCGATGAATTCGACGCCATCATGAATTACAACTTCGCCTTTGCCTGTGCCGACTTTTTCGTCAGCGAAAAAACCAGAATATCTGCATCTGATTTCGTTGCACAACTCGACAATTTAAGGAGCGCTTATGCTGAGGAAGTTTCGTACGTTCAACAAAACTTATTTGGTAGCCACGACTCCAACCGACTCAATTCGCACATCGTGAATAAGGATTTTGCACGTTATGCGAACTGGGGAGACTATTTTGGTAAGTCGAGAAGTGAAAACCCTGCTTACCAAACCCGTAAACCAACTGAGGAAGAATACAACATACAAAAGCTGTTCGCAGTATTTCAAATGTGCTATCTCGGTGCCCCTATGATTTACTACGGCGACGAAGCAGGCATGTGGGGTGCAAACGACCCCGACTGCCGAAAGCCCATGGTTTGGTCGGATTTGACCTATTCTGACGAAATTTTCAAAGCAGATGGTTCAAAATACGTGCAGCCTCAATCTGTTTTTGTTCGAAAACAAACCTTTGATCATTACCAAAAACTTATTCGCATACGGAACTCGGAAAGAGCGCTACAATTAGGTACACTCGACTGGGCAATTGTATTAGACGACAAGGAAATTATCGGATTCAAGCGAAGTTTTCAAGGTGAAGAAGTACTCGTATTGGTAAACAATAGCACTACCGATCATCTTCTCCCCCTCAGCCTTGCAGGAAACTGGAGAGATTTGTACACCAATGTCCCCGTAAATCTGAAGAAAAAACTCCCCATCTCTGCCAAGGGTTTTTACATTCTTAAAAAACAACGATAGTTCGCTATCTCATGAAAAAACTACTTTTTTGCTGCTTGTTCATCCCTTTATTCAGTGTTGCCCAACGCGAAGGTACCATTCAAACCGACCGTGTAGGTGAAGCCCTAAGTCCTCTTACAATAGGTAAAAATTACTTGCAAATTCAATCGGGCTATTTGCTTAGCCGCATTCAACAAATTACGGTAAACGATGAAACAGCAAGAGGAATGGCAGGCAATTGGCAACTACGGTTTGGCATTACCCGAAAGAGTGAGCTGAATCTTGGTTTTATTGCCGACAGAAGAGATGTTGAGCCACTTTCCTCAGGAGGTATTGTCACCTTAGTGGCTGTTCGAAGATTGCCAAGCTATTCAAGTGGCCTTCATCAGATGGATATAGGATTCCGACATAATTTTTTCACCATCAGTGAAAGGTCGTACAACTTAGGCCTGTTGGTTTCCTCATCAATTTTTGTGAACCCGTTTAATAGTCGTTTCGATTACCTTGTGGGCAGGGCCATGTTATTAGGCAGTACCGACATTGGTAGTAAGGTATATGCTACCGGAAATATTGGACTTAACTGGGCTCAGCAAGTAAATGTCCCCGACTTTGTGTATTTGGTCAATTTCAAGTTCGACATGGGACGCAACGTTGGTCTGTATGTAGAAACCCGAAACGACATAAGTGTATCTACCAATGGACCGGGAAGAGGTCAACTAGGTAGTGGTGTAATCTGGCGTTTTGCTCCCAACTTTCAATTTGACCTAGGTGGGGGTTGGTGGCGGGAAAATAATTTTGGATTGATTTATAATCAGTGGTATTTGACCACAGGTTTTAGCTGGAAAATTAAGGCTTTGCCCAATAAACCTAATGGATGAAGTATAAAGTTCTAATCATAAAAAAAGGGCGCTTTTGCGCCCTTTACTTTATTCAATAATTCTAAAAAGTCGATTCCAGCGAATTTTATTGAAGAAACTCGCATTGTAGTCGAGGCTTAACCAAACAAAAACTGCTTTACCTACTACGTGATCTTCTGGTACAAATCCCCAATACCTACTATCTAAGCTGTTATGGCGGTTATCGCCCATCATCCAATAATAGTCCATTTTGAATGTGTATGACGTAGAAGGTTCTCCATTGATGTAAATCTTCCCATCTCTCACATCCACGGTGTTTTTCTCATATACTTCTATTGCCCTTCGATAAATGTTCAGGCTGTTGGTATCGAGTGGCATTGCGACTCCTTTTTTGGGGAGAACAATTGGCCCATAATTATCTAAGTTCCAAGGGTAGAATTTGGTGTAAGGAAATACCTCCTCGGTATAATAATTTTTTGGAGCATTATACGGTTCAATAAACTGAACATTCGCAAACCCTTTTACTTTGGCAGCATTTTCACGCGTAAGATTCAATAGAAAATCACCTTCTGCCGAGATAGCTCCCCCTTCGGTAATGTCTAACTTTTCGAGCGTTTTGGGATTGAAGCCAGTCCCGTCGGTTTTTACATGGTATTTGAACTGACTTCGCTCCGGTTGGTCAACCGCTTTGCCATTAATAAACACAACCCTATCGCGAATCTCCAACGTATCACCAGCAATTCCAACGCACCGCTTAATGTAATTATCTTGCTTATCCACTGGACGAAAATCCTCCATGGGGTAGTTGAAAACAACTACATCGTTGTTTTTAATTTCACCAAAACCAGGAAGTCTACTATAGCCCAACTTGATCCATTCTAAGTACGACTTTGTGCCCACTATTGGAAGCGTATTGTGTGCAAAAGGAAAACTGAGCGGCGTCATGGGCATACGAGGACCGTAGCTTAATTTGCTTACAAAGAGGAAATCACCAACCATCAGGGATTTTTCCATCGAAGGTGTAGGGATGGTATACGCCTCAATCATAAAGGTGCGTATGAGTGTAGCCGCAATTACCGCGAATACGATTGCTTCTACCCATTCACGGGTTTTAGACTTCGGTTTAGCGCTTTTCTTTTTTTGCCAAAATTTCCACTGCATTATTTCTAAACTTAGGGTTTTTAGTTGGGAACTGGCTCAGAACGCAGGTTCTCCATTTTTATTTCCTTGATATTAACGCCTACCCCTTGCTCGTAGACTAATTTACCTCCTAACCAGCCACCATAGAGCATCACGATTACAGCAACTGAGTAAGCGCCAATAAATACTTTATTTTCACTTGCCGACATGGTATTCCGGCGAAGTAGTTTCCACACGAACAAGGTAGCAAT
>VFQR01000471.1_pt1 | contig 55736 bp, 46 predicted proteins | sample 3512321 | NCBI WGS metagenome assembly VFQR01 (sample SAMN10412374, study PRJNA504923) | tailings metagenome | isolation source: Relicate 3 Philex TSF1 revegetated site | place: Philippines: Tuba, Benguet | collected 2017-08-29 | reverse complement strand
AGATGCGCAGCGTCGCGCGGTCCTCCATCAGCCCCACATCGTTGATGTCGGGCACCTTCGAGCAGCCGACGCCCTGGTCGACCCAGCGCACCACATAGCCCAGGATGCCCTGCGCGTTGTTGTCGAGCTCGGCCTGCACATCCGCCGGCGACCAGTTGGTGTCGCGCGCCAGCGGCACGGTCAGGATGTCCTCGAGCGTCGCGCGACGCCCGCCCTTGGCCAGCCCGTCCTGCACGGCGGCGACGTCCACCTCGTGATAGTGCAGCGCGTGCAGCGTGGCCGCGGTGGGCGAGGGCACCCAGGCGGTGTTGGCGCCCGCCTTGGGGTGGCCGACCTTCTGCTCCAGCATCGCAGCCATGAGGTCGGGCATCGCCCACATGCCCTTGCCGATCTGCGCGCGGCCCGAAAACCCGCAGGCGAGCCCCACGTCGACGTTCCAGTCCTCGTAGGCCTTGATCCAGGGCGCCTGCTTCATGTCGCCCTTGCGGATCATCGGCCCGGCCTCCATCGAGGTATGCATCTCGTCGCCCGTGCGGTCGAGGAAGCCGGTATTGATGAATACGACGCGCTCCGACGCGGCCCGGATGCATTCCTTCAGGTTGACGGTGGTCCGGCGCTCCTCGTCCATGATGCCCATCTTGATGGTGTTCTTCATCATGCCGAGCGCTTCCTCGACGCGACCGAAAAGCTCCACCGCGAAGGCGACCTCTTCGGGGCCGTGCATCTTCGGCTTGACGACATACATGGAGCCGACGCGCGAATTGGCCTTGCGGCCTCCGGGCCCGATGTCATGAAGCGCGATCGCCGCCGTCATCATGGCGTCCATGATGCCTTCGGGCACCTCGGAGCCGTCCGGCAGGAGGATGGCGGGGTTCGTCATGAGATGCCCGACATTCCTGACCAGCATCAGCGAGCGGCACCTGACGACCAGGTCGGACCCGTCCGGCGCCTTGTAGTCGAAGTCGGGATTGAGCCTGCGCGTGAAGGTCTTGCCGCCCTTGGAAACCTCCTCGGTAAGGTCGCCCTTCATGAGGCCGAGCCAGTTGCGGTAGACGACGACCTTGTCGTCGGCATCGACGGCGGCGACGGAATCCTCGCAGTCCATGATCGTCGTAAGCGCCGATTCCAGCCACACATCGGAGATGCCCGCGGGATCGGTCCTGCCAATGGCGGAGTCGCGGTCGATCAGGACCTCGACATGCATGCCGTTGTTGACGAGCAGGAACTGCGTCGGCGACGACGGGTCGCCGACATGGCCGGCGAACTGCTCGCCCCGGACGAGGCCGGTCATCCGCCCGTCGGCCAGCGTGACGGCCAGGCGCCCCATGGCGATGTCGAAGCCCGCGGCGTCCTTCCAGCTCGCACCGTCGAGCGCAAACGTCTCGTCGAGGAATGCCCTTGCCCAGGCGATCACCTTCTCGCCCCGCTTGGGGTTGTAGCCCCTGCCCTTCTCCGCGCCGTCGGTTTCCGGAATGGCGTCCGTGCCGTAGAGCGCATCGTAGAGCGAGCCCCAGCGCGCATTGGCGGCGTTGAGGGCATAGCGCGCGTTCATGACGGGAACGACGAGTTGCGGCCCGGCGACGGCCGAGATTTCCGGATCGACGTTCTCGGTGGCGACCTGAAAGTCCGCTCCCTCGGGCAGCAGGTACCCGATTTCGGTCAGGAACTCCCGGTAGGCGGCAAGGTCGGCGGGCGCGCCGTTGGCGCGGTGCCATTCGTCGATCTCCGCCTGCAGGGCATCGCGCCGCTCCAGAAGCGCACGGTTTTTCGGCGCGAGGTCAGCCAGAATGGCGGCGAGGCCCTTCCAGAACCGGGCCGGCTCGACGCCCGTGCCCGGCAGAGCCTCGTTCGCCACGAAATCGTGCAGCGCGCGGTCGATCCTGAGCCCGTCGATCTCGATGCGGTCGGCCATCCTGCGTCTCCCGTCTTGTTTTGTTCTGCGTTCGGGCCTGCGCCCATTGCGGCCCATCAACACGGGCCTGCGGAAGCGGTCAATTCCTACATAGTGGCAAGCAGTGTTTCCGGAGCGGAAATAGCAGGCGATCAATTGGCCAATCGCGGCCGTCCGCTCGCCGTCGCCGCGACCCTGGCTTCAACGAAGAGGCGCTGTCCGTCCACGGTCGCCGTCCTCGTCTCGGTCGCGGTCTCCGTCTCCGTCTCGTCGGCGCCCGCCTGCATCGCACCGGCGCGCGCCTCGGCAGCGGCGCGATCCCGGGCAACCGCGAGCGCCTCCTCCTCGGACGCGAAATCCCGTCCGTCGTTGCCGCTGAGACGGAAGAGGCCGGGCTGCGGCTGGGTAACCGTCACCTCGGCGCTGACGCGAACCTGCCCCACCACGGCTCCCAGCGCGTTGGCGACGTCGGCATCGTCAGGAATCTCGCACGTCGCGCCCACCAGTTCGGACAGTCCCGCATAGTGAAGCCGCGCGGAAGCTCCCAGCCCCACGACCGCGCGGTCGAGCGCGACGGTGAGCCTCGCCACGCCTTCGTGGCCGTCGACGGCGCGCTGGACGAGCGCATGGGCGACTGTGGCAGGCCCGTCGAGCCCGTCTTCGGCAAAGGCCGATTCCAGTATGACCTCGGCGGAGCGGCGCCGGACCGCCTCCAGCACGCGTTCCGAGATCGCAGGGCCATCCGGCGCGACGGCCTGGCCGCGGCCATTGCGACGGCGCGCGAAAAGCGTGGCGCCGAGCCAGGCCGCCTCGGCATTCCAGTTCGACTGACGGCCCGCCACATGGGCGGCATCGGAGGGCGTGAAGCCGGCAATGTGTACGAGCCCGCGCGTCACGAGCCGGTTGAGCGTGGCAATCTGCGCCGTCGAAGCCAGCACCGCGTCGAGGGGACGCGGGGTGGCGTCGAGCGACGTGAAGATGCGCTCCTCCGGCGGGGTGAGGCCAGCCGCCATCCGCGCGGCCACGCCGGTCCTGACGGCGAAGCGGCCGTCGAGACGTCCCGGATTGGCGCTGCGCAACTGCCGCTCCAGCGCCTCGATCACCGTACCCGGATCCGGCAGCGCGGCAAGCGACAGCGGCAGTAGCCGGCGGGGACCGAGCAGGATCGCGGGATCGAGCGCGCCGTCCTCCAGCCTGACCTCCGAATCGCCCCCCAGTCCGAAGGTTCGCATCGCGACCGCCTCGACCATGGTTCGGAAGCCGCCGACCGTGGCGCCTTCCGGATCGAGGCGCGGACGCCCGCCTTCGAGGATCGCAACGTCGGTCGTGGTGCCGCCGATGTCGGACACCACCGCGCGGTCGAGACCGGTCAGGTGGCGCGCGCCGACGAGGCTCGCGGCCGGTCCGGACAGGATCGTCTCTATCGGCCGGCGACGCGCCATGGCGGCCGAGACCAGCGCGCCGTCGCCGCGCACGACCATCAGCGGCGCCGATATGCCGCGATGCCCCAGGAAGTCCTGCGTCGCCTCGACCAAGCGGTCGATCATGGCGATCAGCCGGGCGTTGAGCAGCGTCGTCAGGGCCCGGCGCGGGCCGCCGAGCTTTGAGGACAGTTCGTGGCTCGCCGTGACCGGGAGCCGTGTCCGCGCCCGGATCAGTTCGCAGGCAGCATTCTCGTGGGCGGGGTTGCGGACGGCGAAATAGGCGGCGACGGCGAAACCTGAGACCGTGCCGCCGAAGGCGTCGAGGCCGGCCTCCAGGGGTCCGAGGTCGAGCGTGGCGGCATTGCCGTGCACGTCGTGCCCGCCCGGACAGAAGACCACCGGGTCCGAGCCGAGCGCATCCGCCAATCCGTCTCGCCTGAGGTCGTCGGGTGCGAAGCCGATCATCACCAGCCCGACGCGCCCGCCCTGCCCTTCGACCAGCGCATTGGTGGCAAGGGTCGTGGACATCGATACGAGCGCGATGCCGCCGGGCGCCACGCCGGCCCTGGCCATGACGGCATCGACCGCGCCCGCGATGCCGACCGCCAGGTCGTGGCGGGTGGTGAGCGACTTGGCCTTGGCCACGATGCCGCCGGCCTGCGACCACAACACCGCGTCGGTGTAGGTGCCGCCAGTGTCTATGCCGAGGAACAGAGGCTGATTTGACATTCCGCCGCGCCCGCAATGGATCCCGCGGGCTCATCGCAGCAATCAACCGACAAGGCAAGGCGGCAGGGATCGCGGGTCAGGCAGCCATAAGTATCTTCTCGATCTCGGAGATCGGGTGGTTCGTAAGCGTCTTGGCTATCTCGCCCTCGACCCTGTCCTCCACCTCCTTGTGCATCTTCTTGCGCATCTCGCCCAGTACGAGAGGCGGGGCAACGAGCACGATGCGGTCGAAGTCGCCGCGGTGGGCGAAGCGGTAGAGGAGTTCCGCGATCTCGTCGGCGAAACGCTCCTTGCCCAGCCGGTGCCAGTCCGTGTCCTCGACAGCGCTGCGATGGACGTTGGGACCGTCATTGTAGCGTCCGGGACGGTCCGAGCCCTGCTGGCGCGTCGGCGGGTTTTCTTCCTTCATCTCGCGCATCACCGACAGGTTCGGATATTGCGCGTCTCCCTCGTTCCTGAGGATGAGCGCCTTCTCGCCATCCGCGACCACGACCCAGAGGCCGTGCCTGAGCCTGATTTTCGACATTTGGACGCTCCCTTCGCTCTCATGCATTGTCCGGGAAATGAAGCAGGGTGTGCCCGGTTCCGCCGGAGCGCGTTGATGCACATCAGAAAATTATTCCGCACCAGTGGCGGCATTCGCAAAACGGATTGCCTCCGAAAATCCTGCGCGCCACGTCATTCCTTCAGCTTCGGCGCCGCAAAGGCGATTATCCGCGCCAACATCAAGGTGCCGCGTATCTCATGCCCTCCCAAGCCAAGCTCAATGCTTTCCCCGTCTTCATGAAGGTGGAAGACCGCCGCGTCGTCATCTTCGGCGGCGGCGAAGAGGCTTTGGCCAAGGCGCGCCTCATTTCCCAGTCCAGCGCACGGATTGTCGTCGTGGCCGAGGAGGTCGAAGCCGACCTCGTCGCGTTCGCTGCCGGAAACGGGGTGGAGCTCCTGCGCGCACCCTATGCGGCCGGACAACTCGCCGGCGCCGCCCTCGTCTTCGCCGCGACCGGCGACGCAGCTGCGGACGCCACGGTGGTGGCGGATGCGCGCGCCGCAGGCATTTGCGCCAATGCGGTCGACCGCCCCGAAATCTGCGACTTCTACACGCCGGCCATCGTCAACCGCGCGCCCGTCGCCGTGGCTATCGGCACGGAGGGTGCCGGCCCCGTGCTCGCACAGATGATCCGCGCCCGGATCGACCGGATGCTGTCGCCGGCGCTGGGGCCGCTGGCCACGCTTGCCGCTTCCTACCGGAGCGCGGCCGAAAGGCTGGTGCCGAAGGGGAACGCGCGGCGGCGATTCTGGAGCGAATTCTTCACGGGCGCCCCGGCGCGCGCGATGGAGGTGGGACACATTTCCGAAGCGCACCGTGCGGCGGTCCAGCTCCTGGAGACGCGCGGCCAGCCGAGGGGCCATGTCGCGCTGGTCGGCGCCGGGCCGGGAGCGGAAGATCTTCTCACGATCCGTGCGCAGCGGCTCTTGATGGAGGCGGACGTCATCGCCCACGACGCGCTCGTGCCCGAGGCGATCGTGGCCATGGGACGACGCGACGCCGAGCGCATCGCGGTGGGCAAGCGCAAGGGCTGCCATTCAAAGTCCCAGTCCGAGATCAACGATCTCCTCGTCGAGCTGGCCCGTCAAGGCAAGCGCGTCGTGCGGCTGAAGTCCGGCGATCCGCTGGTATTCGGCAGGGCCGGCGAGGAGATTGCGGCGCTGCGCGCGGCCGGCATCTCCTACGAGATTGTGCCGGGCGTAACGGCCGCGCTCGCGGCCGCGGCCGATTTCGAACTGCCGCTGACGCTGCGCGGGGTGTCGTCCTCGCTGGTGTGCACCACCGGCCACGACCTCAGGGGCGAAGCCCTGCCCGACTGGGCGCGGCTCGCCATCTCCGGCGCAACGGTCGCGGTATATATGGGCCGGTCGATCGCGGCCGACGTGTCGCGTCGTCTCATCGAGGCCGGCCTGGCGACCGACACGGCCGTGGCGGTGATCGAGAACGCCAGCCTCGAGTCGCGGCGGCTGTTCCACGGCACGCTGGCCGACCTGCCGTCGCTCGAGCTCCGCGACGATCTTTCAGGCCCCGTAATGACCATCATCGGCGACGCGGTCGCCGGCGCCGACATCACCCGTTCCGAGCCGCTGTCGGCGCATCTGCGCGCAGCCGTTGCCGCATGAGCCCGCGAGGAGACGTAGAGATGAAGATCCTCACCGCCAACCGCCTTTCCGACGGCGAGGCCGTCTGGCTCGCCGGCGATCATTCATGGTCGACGGCGATCGCAAGCGCCGAGATCGCCCGAGACAAGGCCGGCGAGGAGAAGCTGGAGCGGGCAGGCAAGGCCGCCTTCCTCAAAAACGAGGTGATCGACGTCAATCTCGTCGACGTGGATCTCGTGGACGGCACGATCCGTCCGCTCCGCCTGCGCGAGCAGATCCGCGCGGCCGGCCCGTCGAACCGTACCGACCTGGGCAAGCAGGCCGGACGCGCCGTACGCGAAGCGGCCTGAAGAAACCCGAGACCGAAAGACCGCAGCACGATGTATCGCTACGACGAATTCGACCAGACCTTCGTGAACGCCCGCGTCGCCGAGTTCAGCGACCAGGTCGAGCGACGTCTGGCTGGCGAGATCACCGAGGATCAGTTCCGTCCGCTGAGGCTGATGAACGGCGTCTACCTGCAGCTCCATGCCTACATGCTGCGCGTCGCGATCCCATACGGCACGCTGAATTCGCGTCAGATGCGGATGCTCGCCCACATCGCGCGGAAGTACGACAAGGGCTACGGCCATTTCACGACGCGCCAGAACATCCAGTACAACTGGCCGGCGCTTTCCGACATGCCGGCAATCCTGGCCGACCTCGCCTCGGTCGAGATGCACGCGATCCAGACGTCGGGGAACTGCATCCGCAACGTGACCGCCGACCATTTCGCAGGCGCGGCCGCCGACGAGGTCGCCGATCCGCGTCCCTACGCCGAGATCCTCAGGCAGTGGTCGTCGGTGCATCCCGAGTTCTCCTACCTGCCGCGCAAGTTCAAGATCGCCGTGACCGGGGCGGAGCGCGACCGCGCCGCCATCCAGGTGCACGACATCGGGCTCCACCTGAAGAAGAACGAAAAGGGCGAACTGGGCTTTGCCGTGTGGGTCGGCGGCGGCCAGGGTCGCACGCCGATCATCGCCAAGAAGATCCGCGAATTCCTGCCCGAGCAGCACCTTCTGTCCTACACGACCGCGATCATGCGGGTCTACAACCTGCACGGCCGGCGGGACAACAAGTACAAGGCGCGGATCAAGATCCTCGTCCACGAGACCGGGGCTGACGAATTCGCCCGCCAGGTCGAGACCGAGTGGGCCGCGCTCAGGGACACCGAGCTCAGGCTTCCAGACGCCGACATCCGCGCCATCGAGACCTATTTCGCGCCCCCGTCGCTGGCCGACCGGCCCGAGGGAGAGGAAGCGGTGAAGCTGGCCAGGCTCGATTCACGCGGCTTCTCCGAATGGCTGGCCCGCAACGTGACGACGCACCGCCATCCCGACTACGCCGCCGTCACGATCTCGCTAAAGGGCTATGGCGAGGCGCCTGGCGACGCGACCGACGAACAGATGGACGCCATCGCCGACCTCGCACAGGAACTGGCCTTCGACGAGATCAGGGTGAGCCACGAGCAGAACCTCATCCTGCCGCATGTTGCGCGCGCCGACCTCAAGGCCGTCTACGACCGCCTCGTCGAGATCAGGTTGGCCACGGCGAATGCCGGCTTCATCACCGACATCATCGCCTGCCCGGGGCTCGACTACTGCGCGCTGGCGAATGCCCGCTCGATACCCGTCGCGCAGGAAATCTCGCAGCGCTTCGCCTCGATGGAGCGCCAGCGCGAGATCGGCGAGCTGAAGCTCAAGATCTCGGGCTGCATAAACGCCTGCGGGCATCATCACGTTGGCCATATCGGCATTCTGGGCGTGGAGAAGAAGGGCTCGGAGCTCTACCAGGTGACGCTCGGCGGCTCCGGCGACGAGAACTCCTCGATCGGCGAGATCGTCGGCCGCGGCTTCGCGCCGCACGAGATCACCGACGCAATCGAGACCATCGTCGACACCTATATCGGCCTGCGCCGCGACGGTTCGGAAAACTTCCTCGACGCCTACCGGCGCGTCGGCGCACAGCCCTTCAAGGAGGCCCTTTATGGTCGCGGCGAAGCTAAGGCAGCCTGACGCACGCGTGGAGGCCCTCGAGGAGGCCGCCGCGCTCGAGGCGCGCTATGGCCGTCTCGAGCCCGAGGACGTGATCGCGCTGTCGATCGACCGGCATTTCGCCGAGGAGATAGCGGCCGTATCGTCCTTCGGAGCGGATTCGGCCGTGCTCCTGCACATGATCGCGCAGATCGATCGTACGCTTCCGGTGATCTTCCTCGATACAGGCAAGCATTTCGGGGAGACGCTCGACTATCGCGACGCGCTGGCCGCCGATTTCGGCCTGACCGACATCCGGGTGGTGCGGCCGAGAGCCGAGGCGCTCGCCGCGGACGATCCCGACGGCAATCTGCACAAGGTCGACACCGACGCGTGCTGCGAGATCCGCAAGGTCGAGCCGATGGCGCGCGGCGTGGAGCCGTTCAGGGCCTGGTTCACCGGCCGCAAGCGCTTCCAGTCCGACACCAGGCGCGCGCTTCCGGTCTTCGAGACCGTCGGCCCGCGCATTCGCATCAACCCGATGGCGCAGTGGGGCACGGCGGAACTCGCCTCATACATGCGCGCCCACCGGCTGCGCGAGAACCCGCTGGTCGCCTTCGGCTACCTCTCGATCGGCTGCTTCCCCTGCACGCAGCCCGTGAAGCCGGGCGACGACGCACGCTCCGGGCGCTGGGCCGGACAGGCCAAGACCGAATGCGGCATCCACCTGTCCGGACTGGAACAGTCCCTCACCGATTCATCGCTCTAGGACCACGCATCTTGACGGAACAGCAGACCGACAGACCCCGGCTCTGGACGAAGGACGGCTTCGCGGACGATGCGTGGACGCGCGTCGCCACGCTGGAAGAGGCGGGTAACGCGCGCGCCATCCTGCCGCTCGGCGCCTATGTCGCGCTCGATGAGCAGACGCGCCGCGATGGCCGCGGCCGCATTGGCGTGGAGCTTCAGCCCGGCGAGCAGATCGACGCCATCCTGCCCTTCCTGGACAGCCTGCCCGTCGTCGCGCTGGCCTTTCCTGCCTTCAACGACGGGCGCAGCTACTCCAAGGCGCAACTCCTGCGCACCCGCCACGGCTATGAGGGCGAGATCAGGGCGACGGGGGACGTTCTGATCGACCAGATCCCGCATATGCTCAGGACCGGCTTCACCGCCTTCGAGGTCACCAATCCGACCGCGCTCGCCCGGCTCGAAGCCGGGCGTGTCGGCGGTCTTCCCAACCACTATCAGCCGGCCGCGGTCTCGGAGACCGCGGGCGCGGCCTATTCCTGGCGCCGCGTACCCGCCGCCTGAAAGGACATGGAATGACTGAAACGATCGAAACCGACGTCGTCATCGTCGGGGCCGGGCCAGTGGGCCTGTTCGCCGTGTTCGAGCTCGGCCTGCTCGACCTGAAGTGCCACCTGATCGACATCCTCGACAAGGTCGGCGGCCAGTGCGCTGAACTCTATCCGGAAAAGCCGATCTACGACATTCCCGGCCTGCCGGAAGTGACCGGCCAGGGCCTGACCGAGAACCTGATGAGGCAGATCGCGCCGTTCGATCCGCAGTTCCATCTGGGAGAGATGGTGACCGAGATCGAACGCCAGCCGGATGGCCGCTATCTCGTGCGCACCGACGCGGACAAGGTATTCCTCGCCAAGGTGCTCGTCATCGCGGCCGGCGGCGGCTCGTTCCAGCCCAAGCGCCCGCCCGTACCCGGCATCGAGGCCTATGAGGGCAGCTCGGTCTTCTACGCGGTACGCCGCATCGAGGCCTTCCGCGACCAGGATGTCGTCATTGTCGGCGGCGGCGATTCCGCGCTCGACTGGACGCTGAACCTCGAAAAGGTCGCGCGGTCTGTCACGCTCGTTCATCGCCGGCCGGAATTCCGGGCCGCACCCGACAGCGTCAACAAGATGTGGGCCCTGCACGAGGAGGGCCGCGTCGGTTTCGTCATGGGCCAGGTCGCCTCTCTCGAAGGCGCCGAAGGTCTCATCACGGGCGTCAACATCAAGACCGACAAGGGCGAGGAAACGCTGCCGGCGACGCGTCTCCTGCCGTTCTTCGGCCTGACGATGAAGCTGGGCCCGGTCGCCAACTGGGGCCTCAACCTCGACCAGAACCTGATCGCCGTCGACACCGAGAAGTTCGCCACCTCCGAGGAAGCGATCTTCGCCATCGGCGACATCAACACCTATCCGGGCAAGCTCAAGCTCATCCTGTCCGGCTTCCACGAGGCGGCGCTCATGGCGCAGGCCGCCAAGCGCATCGTCAGCCCCGGCGAGCGCATCGTCTTCCAGTACACCACTTCGTCCACCAGCCTGCAGAAGAAGCTGAAGGCCGCCTGATCCGGGAGAAGGGCATGCACATCAACGTCACGGACCAGAACGGCAAGCGCCACCGGCTGGAGGCGCTCGAGGGCTTCCGGGTCATGGAGATCATCCGTGACTGGGGCCTCGACATCAAGGCGGAGTGCGGCGGCGCATGCGCCTGCGCCACCTGCCACGTGCATGTCGACGAAGACTGGACCGGAAAGCTGCATCGGCCGCTCGACGAGGAGATCGACATGCTCGACATGGCATTCGACGTCCGCGACAATTCGCGGCTGTCGTGCCAGCTCATCATGACGGCCGAGCTCGACGGTCTGGAGGTCACGCTCGCCCCCGGCACGCAGATGGATCGCCGCGACGCGGCGTAGAGCCTTTCAGCCGGCGAGGAAGTCGCGAAGGAGTGCGATCTCGGCCTCGCTGCACAGCGTCGGCGCGTGGCCGAAGCCGGGCAGCGTCACCAGCCGCGCCTTTGGCCCGCGCGACGTCATCGCGTCGGCCACTTCGGCCGAAAGGACGTCCGACGCCTCGCCGCGCAGGAGCAGCGTCGACGCATCCACCGCGTCCCACCTGTCCCAGACGTCGAGATCGGCCTTGTGGTGGGTGAACTGCGTGACGATCTCGGGATCGTAGTGGACCGTCACCTTGCCGGAGTCGGTGCGTCGAGCCGAGGTGTCCGCCATGCGCCGCCAGAATGCCTCCGAGTTCTTGCCGAAGGGCGCGTAGTTGCGGCGCAGCCAGGCCTCCAGTTCGGCGATCGTGTCGTAGACGGGCGGCGTGCCGACATAGGAGGCGATACGCTCGGCGCCGGCTGCCGGAATGTCCGGCCCGATGTCGTTGACGACAAGGTGGGTGATGCGGCCCTTGAGGCGGTCCGCCGCCAGCGTCACGCCAATCAGTCCGCCCATCGAGGTGCCGACCCAGCGCGTATGGCCGATGCCGTAGTGCGCAAGCAGGGCTTCGGCGATCGCGCCGAAGGAGGCGTAGGAATAGTCGACGCTCGCATCCTTCGCCCAGCTCGACAGGCCACGGCCGATCGTGTCCGGGCAGATCACGAAATAGGTGTCCGAGAGCGCGGATGCCGCCTCGTCGAAATCGCGTCCCGTGCGTGCCAGTCCATGCCACATGACGAGCGGAGCGGCGGTCGGATCGCCCCATTCGGTGACGTGCACCTCGTGCCCCCCGGCCGCGACATAGCTCGATCTCGGGGTGGCCGAACGCTGGGCGTTGGAACCGTCGGTCACTTGTGGCCTCCCTTGCCCATGAGCGTGCCGGCTATTCCGGCCGGGAAGAAGTAGACGAGCAGGATGAAGAGGACACCGAGCCATAGCAGCCAGCGGTCCGGATTGAGGAGGTCGGGCAGTAGCGGCAGGCTGGACGTCGCCTGCGCGCCGATCTCCATCAGGTCCTTCAGGTAGAACTGGGCGAGCGTCATGACGACGACGCCGATGATCGCGCCGACCAGCGTTCCCATGCCGCCGATCACGACCATCAGCAGGATGTCGATCATGATGGCGAAGGAAAGCACGACGTCCGGGCCGGTATATTTGAGCCAGACGGCGCGCACGACGCCGGCGAGCGCGGCGATGACGGCGGCGATGCAGAAGATGGCGGTACGGTAGGCGACGACCTTGTAGCCGATCGCCTCGGCGCGCAGCTCGTTCTCGCGGATCGCCTGCAGCACCGTGCCCATGGGCGAGCTCACGATGCGCGCCAGCACGAGGAAGAGGACCAGGCAGGTCAGGAACACGAAGTAGTAGGAGGCGATGCGTCCGTTCATCGCGACGCCGAAGACGCGCAGGGCCTTGCCGTCGGCGTCCTCGACCAGCGCCTGCGCCGGCGAGAAGATGCGCGGAACGGTATAGGTCATGCCGTCCTCGCCGCCCGTGAACTCGGAGAGCTGGCTCGCCAGCACCATCATCACGGAGGCCGCGGCCAGCGTCACCATGGCGAAGAAGATCGCCTTGACCCGCAGCGACAGCAGCCCGATCAGCACGGCCAGCACGAAGGCCGCCAGCACGCCCGCGCCGCCGCCCAGCAGGATGGCGTCGAAGCCCGGCCCCATGGTCTTGAGCGCCAGCGCCGCGCCATAGGCGCCCAGGCCGAAGAACATGGTGTGCGCGAAGGACACGATGCCGGTGTAGCCGATCAGCAGGTCGTAGCTCGCCACCAGCACGATGAAGACGCAGATGCGCGCCGCCACCTCCTGCGCCCGCACGTCGGGAAACAGGAACGGCGCGAAGGCGAGGCAGAGCCCGATGGCGAGCGCGATGCCGTAGACGGCGAGCCGGCCGGCCGGCACGCGGCGGACGGTGGAAGGAGCGGTGGTTGCTGCGGTGACGGTCATGTGTCGGCTCCACCGGCCGGCCAATGGGGTGTCTTCGGGGGAACGGCCATCATCACACCTTCACCGCCGGCTTCAGGCCCCAAGGCCGCCAGAGCAGGATCGCCATCATCAGCAGCATGTTTGAGGCGAGCGAGAGCTTCGGCGCCAGGAACGCGACGTAGTTGGCCATCAGTCCCACCAGCACGGCGCCGAGCAGCGAACCGTTGATGGAGCCGAGCCCGCCGATGATGACGACGATGAAGACGAGGATCATCATCTCCGGTCCGAGCGCGGGCGTGATCAGCCCCTGGTAGCCGGCCCACATGGCCCCTCCCATCGCGGCGAGCGCCGAGCCCGCCATGAAGACGCCGATGAAGAGCCGGTCGATGCGGAAGCCGAGCGCCTCCACCATCTCGCGATTTTCCACCCCGGCGCGGATCAGCAGCCCGATGCGGGTGCGGTTGAGGATCAGCGTCATCACGACGTAGACGGCGAGCCCGAGCAGGAAGGCGAAGATGCGGTAGATCTCGATCGCCACGTCGCCGATGATGATCGACCCGGTGAGCACGGCGGGCCGCCTCACCGCGATCGGGGCGCCGCCCCAAATGGCTAGGATGATCTGTTCGGCGACGATGAGCGCGCCCATTGTGATGAGTATCTGGCGCAGATGGTCCTTGTAGACCGGCTTGACGATGACGCGTTCGAAGAACCAGCCCGCCACCGCGCCGAAGGCCGTGGCGGCGCCGATCGCAGCCATGAGTGCCAGGATGTTGAGCGCCGGGCTGCCTCCGGCCACCCAGGCCGAAAGCGCGGCGAGCACGGAGGCGGCGATGAAGGCGCCGAAGGAGACGAAGGCCGAATGGCCGAAGTTCAGCACGTCCATCAGGCCGAAGATCAGCGAAAGGCCGGAGGCCATGAGGAAGATCATCATGCCCATGGCGAGCCCGGCCACGGTCAGCGTCGCCCAGGTCGATACCGAGCCGATCGCGACCATGGCGATCGCCGCCAGCGCGACGGGCAGCAGATACACGCCGCCGAGGCGGTCGATGGTGGCGGTCATGCAGAGCACCCCGATCTGCGGGCATCGGAAGGGAGCCCCCTCTCCGTCGCGCCTCGCTCGACACCTCCCCCCGACTTCATGAGGGGAGAGGCGTCGAGCCAGAGCCGCGACGGAGAGGGGGTGATATCGGTCGCCATCTCAGTGCGCCTCCGCCATCGAAAGGCTCAGCAGCCGCGTCTGCAGCGCCGCGTCGGCGACGAGGTCGGCCATCTGCCCGTCATGGACGATGCGCCCGTCGTCGATCACCGAGACGCCCCTGCCGAGTGCGCGGGCGAAATGGAAATTCTGCTCGACGAGCAGGATCGTCGTGTCGCGGCCGATCTCGCGGAAGGCCTCGATCATGGCCTTGATGATGGCCGGTGCCAGCCCCTTGGTCGGCTCGTCGATCAGGATCAGGTCGCGCCGCTCGATGATGGCGCGCGAGATGGCGAGCATCTGCTTCTGCCCGCCCGACAGCGCGTAGGCCTGTCGGTCCCAGAACTTCTCCATTGCCGGGAAGAGTGCGAAAACGCGGTCGAGCCTGGTCTTGTCGAACTGGCCGGTCGTGGAAGCCAGGCGCATATTCTCCTCGACGGTCAGCCCGCCGAATATGCCCATGTTCTCCGGCACGAATGCCACGCCCAGGCGCGCGATGTCGGGGGTCCGCATGGCGGTGATGTCGCGACCGCGTAGCGAGATCGCGCCCTTCCTCGCCCGCCACAGGCCCATGATGGTGCGCAGCGTCGTCGTCTTGCCCGCGCCGTTGCGGCCGAGCAGCACGTGGACGCCGCCCTCCGGCACGTCGAGATGGACGCCGTGGAGAATATGGTACTGGGCGATATCGGTGTGGACGTCGTCCAGGCGCAGGATCCTGTCGCTCATGCCGCAGCCTCCTCGTCGTCGGCCGCCACGCCGAGATAGATCTCGCGCACGATCGGCAGCGCCATCACCTCGTCGGGCAGGCCGTCGGCCACGAGGCGGCCGTTGTGCAGCACCACGATGCGGTCTGCGAGAGCGCGCACCACGTCCATCTTGTGCTCGACGAGCAGAATGGTCTTGTCCTTGTCCTTCTTGATCTCGGCGATGAGCTCCAGGATCACCGGCGCCTCGTCGGCCGACATGCCGGCAGTGGGCTCGTCGAACATGAAGATGTCGGGCTGCATTGCGATCAGCATCGCCACTTCGAGCTTGCGCTGGTCACCATGGGGAAGAGCCGCTGCGGGATAGTCGGCGACCCCGTCCAGCCTGGTACGCGAAAGAACGTCGCGCGCCTCCTCCTCGATCCGCGTCATCCCGGAAACGGCGCGCAGCACGCTCGCCCCGGCGCCGGCGCGCGACTGGACGACGAGACGGACGTTCTCCAGCACGGAAAGGCGGGGAAAGAGGTTCGTGAGCTGGAAGGCGCGGCCGATGCCGGCCTTCGCGCGCGCCGACGGGGATAGCCGCGTGATCTCGGCGTCGCCCTTGAAGATTGAGCCCTCGGTCGGCCGCAGTTGCCCGGAAACGAGATTGAACCATGTCGTCTTGCCGGCCCCGTTCGGGCCGACGATGACCGTCAATTCGCCGGGACGGAAGGCGGCGGTAACGTCGTCGACGGCCGCGTGCCCGCCGAAGCGGATCGTCAGGTTTCGGGTGGCCAGTGAGGGGATCATCGTGATCTCGGCGGTGGAGACCCCCTCTCCCCGTTCACGGGGAGAGGGTGGCCGAGCGAAGCAGAGGTCGGGCGAGGAACGGCCTGGCGCGGACCGTTGCGCCGCCGCTCAGCCCCTGCCGGGACCTTCTCCCCGCAAGCGGGGAGAAGAGGCCTTCATTCGGCGTTGTTGCGTCCGACGGGGATGTCCATCTCGTCGGGCGCGATCTCGCGCACGAGCTCGGGAATGGCCCACTTCACGTTGTCGTCGACCTTGATCTTGAAGTGATACATGGTCTGCAGCGCCTGGTGGTCCTCGGCCCGGAAGGTCATCGGCCCCTTGGGCGTGTCCCAGGTCATGCCTTCCATGGTCTTGATCAGCGTCTCGGTGTCCCACTCCTCGGCGGTCTCGAGCGCCTTGGCGATGGCGAGGGCGGAGGCCATGCCGCCTGCGGTGAAGAAGTCCGGCGGCGCGTTGTAGCGCTTCTGGTGCTCCGTCACGAGCCAGTCGTTGATCTCGTTCTTCGGCAGCTCGTAGTAATAGTAGATCGCGCCTTCCATGCCGGGCACGCGCTTGTAGGTCTCCAGCACCGGCAGGATGTTGCCGCCGGTCGAGATCTCGATGCCGTAGCGTGCGGGATCGGCGCCGGCCAGCGCGCCCATCGGATCACCGGAGCCCGCGACGTAGATCAGCACGACCTTGCGGCCGTCCTTGTCCTTGAGCGCATTGAACAGCCGCTCGATCGTGGCGGTGTAGTCGGTGGTCTTGAGCGGGACGTACTCCTCGGACACCACCGTGGCGCCGGTGCCCTCGAGCGCCTTCTTGAAGGCGGCTATGCCGTCCTTGCCGAAGGCGTAGTCCTCGGCGAGCGTGGCGACGAAGAGCTTGTCGTCGGGCTTGAGCGCGAGCGCCTGGGCCTGCATGTCCATCGACGAGTTGCGCGAGGTCTTGAAGACGAAACGGTTGGAGTCGGGGCCGGTGAGCGAGTCCGCGACGGCCGGCTCTACAACGAGGATCTTCTCGTATTCGGCGGCCACCGGCAGCATCGCCAGCGCGACGCCCGAAGAGGTGTCGCCGACGGCAAGCAGCGCGTCGTCGTCGCCATAGGCCTCGGCCAGCAGCGCGCGCGCGACGTCGGGCTTGAACTGGGAGTCCTTCTTGATGAGCTCGATCTTGCGGCCCTTGATCTCCATCGTGCCCTTGGTGGCGTATTCCAGGCCCATCTCGAAGCCGGTATGCGTCTGCTTCGTGAAGGCCTCCAGCGGCGAGCCGGACATGCCGTGGATCAGCGCGATCTTGACCGGATCCTCCTGTGCGCCGAGCGGTGCGGCAACGAGTGTCGCGACCGAGAGCGCCAGCGCTGCGAACAGCTTCTTCATCGTCTTCCTCCGTTTCATGGGCGCTGCGGCGCCCGACGATCCCCGCCCGTTTGCCGGCGGAAAAAGGCTCGATTCCAGGGGGAAGCACAGCCCGGCGCCGACCGGCGCGAACGCGCCGGTGCCGCCGATTTGGCTCCGCTCGGAGCCGTCTCCTCCCATGGTTGTCGCCGCCCGCAGCCCAACGGGCCCGTTTTTTGTTGGTACGGCGCATCACCGGCGCCTATTATCGGCGCCGGGATTCAGCCCGCAATATCGTAGAAATACTGTGATGGCAGGACAGGACGACTACCAGAAACTGGCCTTCGAATGTGCTCCGGTCGGCCTCGTCGTCACCGAGAGCCGGGTGATCCGCGCCTGCAACCCGGCCTTCGCGCGCATGTTCGGCTACGCCGTCGACGAGTTGGTCGATCAGTCGTTCGCTATCCTCTACCCTTCCATCGAGGAATTCGTGAAGATCCGCGACGTCGGCGTGGAGCCGCTGAAGAAGAACAACCGCTATTCCGACGAGCGCATCATGGCGCGCAAGGACGGCTCGCTCTTCTGGTGCCGCGTGCGCGGGCATTCGCTGACACGCGACGACGATCCGCTGCGGCGTGCCGTGTGGAGCATCGCCGACCTCTCCGATTCCCGCCCGGTCCTCGCCCTGTCGACGCGCGAGCGCCAGATCGTCATGCATCTGGGCGAAGGGCGCACTTCGAAGGAGATCGCGCGCACGCTGTCGGTCTCGCCGCGAACGGTGGAGGCCTACCGCGCCAAGCTCCTCAGGAAATGCGGCGCGAGCAACGTGGCCGAACTGCTCTCGCACCTGTCGAGCATGCCGCACTGATCGCGAAGCGGCCGCTCAGTTGCCGAGGATGATGTCGAGGATCGAGGTATCGCGCCGCGCGGTCTGGCCGCCCACGTCTCCCGGCGGAACCGGCCGGGCGATGCCCGATGTGGGTATGTCGGCCCTGGGCCGCGGAGCGCCGCCGGCCATCTCCGGCAGTCCCGTGTCGCTCGACACGGCGACGGGGGCGGGAGGACGCGCCGGACTGGCGCCGGCGCCGGAATCTCCGCGCGGCATGCCGGGCGCCTTCCAGCCGCCGGGCAGCGCGGCGACCGGCACGCCCTGGTGCGCGGCGGCCATGAACTCGCCCCAAGCGATCGCCGGAAGCGAGCCGCCGGTGATGCGCTTCGTCGGCTTTCCGTCGTCGTTGCCGAACCACACGCCGGTGGTGAGGTTGGCCGTGTAGCCGACGAACCAGGCGTCGCGCGAATTCTGGCTGGTCCCGGTCTTGCCGGCGGCCGGCCAGCCGAACGCCGCGCGCCGCGCCGTACCCCAGTCGACGGCGCCCGACATCATCGTGTTCATGGCGCCGACCACCTCGGCACGCAGCACGCGCGGTGCGCCCCCGCGCGGGTGCTGGTAGAGCACCTTGCCCTTCGGCGTTGTGACGCGCTTGACGAAGTGGATTTCGGGGCGGAAGCCGCCATTGGCGAAGGGGACGTATGCCGCGGTCAGTTCCAGCGGCGTGACCTCCGACGTGCCCAGCGCGATCGAGGCGTTCGCCTCGAGCTTGGACTCCACGCCCAGCCGGTGCGCCGTCTCGACCACCGCCTTGGGGCCGACCTCCATCACGAGCTGCGCGGCGACGGAGTTCAGCGAGCGGGCCAGCGCCTCCGACAGCGTCACCTCGCCGAAGTACTTGCCGTCGTAGTTCTGCGGACGCCAGTTGCCGATCCTGACGGGGGCGTCGTTGCGAACGCTGTCCGGCGTGCGGCCCTGCTCGATCGCGGCCAGATAAACGAAAGGCTTGAAGGCGGAGCCTGGCTGGCGGCGCGCCTCGGACGCCCGGTCGAACTGGCTGTTGGCGTAGTCGTAGCCGCCGACCATCGCGCGCACCGCGCCCGACGAATCGATCGAGACGAGCGCACCCTGGCTGACCGCCAGTTCCTTCCCCTTCTCCGCGATCAGCCGGCGAATGGATTTTTCCGCCAGCTTCTGGAGGTTGAGGTCGACCGTCGTCTCGACGATCACGTCGGTGCGGACCTCGCCGATGAGGCCTGGCAGTTCCTCCACGATGCGGTCGGCCACGTAGTGCTCGGAGCCGGTCCAGTAGGCGGCGGCCCGCGTGGCCGGCGCGCTCATGGCCGTGGTCAGTTCGCGGTCGCCGATCATCTTCTGGTCGCGCATTGCCGACAGCACGATCTGCGAGCGCTCCTCGGCGGCCTTGGGATCGCGCGCCGGTGAAAGACGCGACGGCGCCTTGAGAAGGCCGGCGAGCAACGCCGCCTCCGAGAGCGTCACGTCCTTGGCGCTCTTGTTGAAGTAGCGCCGCGAGGCGGCTTCCACGCCATACGCACCGGATCCGAAATAGACCCGGTTGAGATACATCTCCAGGATCTGGTCCTTGGTGTGCTTCTGCTCCAGCCACAGCGCCAGCAGCACCTCCTGAACCTTGCGCTCCAGCGTCCGGTCCGGCTCCAGAAACAGGTTCTTGGCGAGCTGCTGGGTGAGCGTGGAGCCGCCCTGTACCAGCCTGCCTTCCATGACGTTCGCAGACATGGCGCGGGCCAGGCCGAACGGGTCCACACCGAAATGCGAGTAGAAGCGGCGATCTTCGATGGCGATCACGGCGCGTGGAATGTGCGGCGACATCTCGTGGAGGCCGACCGCCTCGCCGCCCGTCATGCCCCGGTTTGCGAGGAGCTGGCCGTCGGCGGAGACGATCTTGACGTTGGGCGGACGGTCGGGGATCGACCAGGTTGTGGCGCTGGGCATCTGCGCGCCGTACCAGGCCACCGCGCCGACGAGCGCGATGCCGGCCCACAGCCCCAAGACCAGCGACCAGTAGACGCCGCCGCGCAGGAAGCCGAACAAGCCGCCGCCGCTGCGTCGCCGGCGCCGGCCCTTGCCTGCGCCGCGTTTCGATCCTTTGCGCCTGGGCACGACGCGATCCTCCTCGCCGACGGACAGCCCACTCCCTCGGGAGCGGGCCGGTCCGTCGAAGCTCGGCTCGACGCGGTTCATGCGCTGACGACTGGCCATGCTGCCCCGTTGCGCCGGTGTCCCTTCCGGCATCCTCCGGAGCGTAAATGCCGCGGTTTAAGGGGGTGTTAAGCGGCCGCGCACGGCGCGCTCCGCGACAGCCCGGCGACAAGCAGCGGCGTTCCGAAGGCCTTCCGCAAACAAGGCAGATCCGGGACGGAACCGAGGCGACAACGGGGAGTTTGTCTGGAGCAACGCAGGAGGATCAAAAATGCACGGTATCATCTATCTGGTCGGCTTGGTGGTGGTGATTCTGGCAATCCTGTCCTTCTTCGGGCTGCGCTGACGTCCAAGGAATTCAGGAGAGCATGTCATGTCACTCGTCGAAGAAGGCATCGTCGTTTCACCAAAGGATGAGAACCGGTCCTATGTGGATTGGCCGGCGATATTTGCCGGCGCGGCGGTGGCGATCGCCATCTCGCTGGTCCTTCTCACCTTCGGAACGGCACTGGGCCTGTCCCTCACCTCGGCCCGCGAAGGGCAGTCCGCGTCGCTCTTCTGGATCGCGATCGTCGGCGGTCTTTGGCTTCTTTGGGTCCAGTTCTCGGCATCGCTGGCGGGCGGTTATCTCGCAGGGCGCATGCGGCGCAGGCATGGGGATGCGACCGAGCACGAATCGGACATCCGCGACGGTTCGCATGGCGTCGTCGTCTGGGCGGTCGCGACGCTCGTCGCCGCCGGCCTCGCCTATTCCGGCGCCGTCGGCACCGCCACGGTCGTCGGCCAGACGGCCGGAGCAGCCGCGTCGGTTGCGGGCAGCACGGTGGCGGGAGCGGCGAACGCGCTCGATCCGAACGACCTCCTGATCGACCGCGCGCTGCGTGGCGCGCCAGGGGCCGACCCGATCGACGAGGGCACCCGCAGCGAGGTCGGCCGGATCCTTCTGTCGGCGGCCACGACCGACGAAGGACTTTCCGACGCCGATCGTCAGTATCTGGTGGCGGTGGCGGCCGAACGGGCGGGAATACCGCCGGAGGAAGCCCAGCAGCGCATCGATGAGGTGGTGGCGCAGGCGACGCAGTTCGAGGCGCAGGCACGGGAAGTCGCCGAACAGGCACGGCGTACCGCGATGATCGCCGCGTTCGTCGCAGCAGCATCGCTGCTCATCAGCGCAGCGGCGGCCTATTTCGGTGCCACCCTGGGCGGAAACCACCGCGACAACCAGACCATCGTCGAAGGCTGGTACCGCCCCTGGTAACGGGCGCCAGCCCGTCGCTCACGGGTCGTCCGGCCTTTGCCGGGCGACCTCGTCGTTGCGGCATCCGCTCGAGGCGGGCCCATACGACAAGATCGATTTGCCCTTGAGGCCGACTTCGAAACATCGCCGCGATTAACCGGTTTCGAACCGGGAAGGCGATAGGCTCGCTCCGAATTCGAGGACCGGGCATGAAGATCGGACACGAACGCGTCGACTGGGTGGACACCGCCAAGGGGCTCTGCATCGTTTTCGTGGTGATGATGCACTCCACGCTCGGTGTCGGCATCGCGATGGGCGGGGAAGGCTTCATGCATGAGGTTGTCGCGTTCGCGCGCCCCTTCCGCATGCCCGACTTCTTCCTGATCTCCGGCCTGTTCCTGGGCCTGGTCATCGACCGCCCCTGGCGGCGATACCTTGACCGCAAGGTCGTGCATTTCGCCTATTTCTACGTGCTTTGGCTGACCATCCAGTTCGCCTTCAAGGCGCCCGGGATGGCGATGGAGAACGGCGTGGCGGGGACGCTGGGCGACTACCTCCTGGCCTTCTTCCAGCCATTCGGCACGCTCTGGTTCATCTACATCCTGCCGATCTTCTTCGTCTTCACGCGCCTGGTCAGGACGCTCCCGGTCTGGTTCGTGTTCGCCTGGGCCGCGGTGCTGGAGATGCTGCCGATCCACACGGGCTGGCTACTCTTCGACGAGTTCTGCGCGCGGTTCGTCTACTTCTACGCGGGATACGCCTTCGCCTCGCGCATCTTCGACCTCGCCGAATGGCTGCGGGCGAGCCCGGCACGGTGCGTTGCGATCCTCGGCCTCTGGGCACCCATCAACGCGCTCCTCGTCTTCGTGCCGGCGCCGGAAGCACTCGCATTCCTGATCGACCCCGAGAGCCATGTCACCGGCGGCACGGGCGGCCTTGCCGAACTGCCGGTCGTTTCGCTGCTGCTCGGGGGCGCCGGTGCGCTTTCCATCGTCGCCGTCGCGGCCTTGCTGGCGCGGCGTCCATGGGCGGCCTGGCTGGCCTGGCTCGGCGCCCATTCCATCGTGATCTATCTCGCCTTCTTCCTGCCGATGGCCGTCTCGCGGGCCGTTCTGACGCGCATCTTCGACGACGTCGGGCTGGTCTCGCTACTGGTCACGATCTCGGCCGTGCTCGGACCGGTGATCCTCTATGGACTGATCCGCTGGTCGGGATGGGGGCGCTTCCTCTTCGAGCGCCCCGCGTGGGCGTCGATCGACGGGCGCCAGAAGGCCGAAAAGGGCCTGCAACCGGCGGAGTAAACCGAGGCGATTTCGGCCCATCGGAAGCCCCGGCCGCCGAATCCGTCAAGGCATTGCCAGAGTGCGGCTGCGGATCCCTCCGCCCATTCGCGCCTTCCCCTCAGCTATGGGCGAAGATGTCGGTCTCGTCCCAGCCCATCAGGTCCAGCTTCGCGCGCGTGGGAAGGAAGCGGAAACAGGCGTCGGCGATGGCGCGACGGTCCTCGCGCGCCAGCCGCATCTCCAGCTTCTCCCTGAGCTGGTGGAGATGCAGCACGTCCGACGCGGCATAATCGAGCTGCTCGGGCGTAAGCTGCTCGGCCGCCCAGTCGGACGACTGCTGCACCTTCGACAGGGAGATGCCGAGCAGTTCGGACGTGATGTCCTTCAGCCCGTGGCGATCGGTATAGGTCCGCGTGAGGCGCGAGGCGATCTTGGTGCAGAACACCGGCTCCGGCATCACCCCGAAGGCATGGAAGAGCACGGCCAGATCGAAGCGCCCGTAGTGGAATATCTTGGTGATCTTGCGGTTCCTGAGCAGGGAGACGAGGTTCGGCGCCCGCTTCTGGCCCCTGTCGATCTGGATGACGTCGGCAGATCCGTCGCCCGGTGAAAGCTGGACCACGCAGAGCCTGTCTCGGCGCGGGTCGAGGCCGAGCGTCTCGGTGTCGATCGCGATGGCGGAGACGTCGTAGTTCGAAAGGTCGGCAAGGTCCTGCCTGTGGAAGCGGACGGTCATGTCTCAGCCCTTCGCAAGCGCATCGAGGATGCGCGCCCAGGAGCGCTGCCCCTTGTGGAACGACGACAGCTCGTATTTCTCGTTGGGCGAATGGATGCGGTCGTCGTCGAGCCCGAAGCCGACCAGGAGCGATTCCATGCCGAGCAGGCGCTGGAAATCTCCGACGATGGGGATCGAGCCACCCATCGCGATCATCAGCGCGGGCTTGTTCCACTCGTCCGAGAGCGCATGCTTGGCGCGCGTCAGGAAGGGCGCGTCGTAGGAGAGCTGGATGGCGGGCGAGCCGCCATGCTCCAGGAACTCGACCGAGCAGTCGGCGGGAATGCGTGCGCGCACGAAGTCGCGGAACGCAGCGCGTATACTGGCCGGGTCCTGTTGGTGGACGAGCCGGAAGGAAACCTTGGCCGAGGCTTCGGCCGCGATCACCGTCTTGAAGCCCTTGCCGGTGTAGCCGCCCGTGATCCCGTTGAACTCGGCGGTCGGGCGCGCCCAGATCAGTTCCAGGACCGAACGTCCCTTCTCGCCGGACGGCACGCTGAGGCCGACCTCGCCGAGGAAGGCCTCGGCCGTCAGGCCCAACCCCTCCCAGGACTTCAGTATGTCGGTCGGCGTTTCCTCGACACCGTCGTAGAAGCCGGGAATGGTGATGCGCCCCGTCTCGTCGTGGATGTCGGCCAGCACCTTGGCGAGGATGCGGATCGGGTTTGCCGCCGCGCCGCCGAAATGGCCAGAATGCAGGTCGCGATCGGCCGCCCGGACGAACACCTCCTCGCCGACGAGGCCGCGCAGACCCGTCGAGATGGCCGGGGTCTCGCGGTCCCACATGCCGGTGTCGCAGACCAGCGCGAAATCCGCCTTCAGCTCGGCGGCGTTGGCTTCCAGGAACGGCTTCAGCGAGGGCGAGCCGCTTTCTTCCTCCCCCTCGAACAGGATCGAGATGCGACAGGGCATGCCGCCATGAGCGGCCTTGTAGGCGCGGCAGGCCTCGACGAAGGTCATGAGCTGGCCCTTGTCGTCGGCCGAGCCGCGACCGGTGATGATCCTGCGGCCAGCGCCCATGTCCTTGACCGCAGGGGCGAACGGATCGTCCTCCCACAGTTCCAGAGGGTCGACGGGCTGCACGTCGTAATGCCCGTAGAAGAGCACATGCGGCGCGTTCTTCCCGTCGGGACCGTCGTGATGGGCGACGACCATGGGATGGCCCGGCGTGTCGCGAACGCTCGCCTCGAAACCGATCGACTTCAGGTCGGCCACCAGCCATTCGGCTGCCCGCCGGCATTCGGCCTTGTAGGCCGGATCGGTCGATATCGAGGGAATGCGCAACAGCGAGAAGAGCCGCTCGAGGCTCTTGTCGAGATCGCGGTCGAGCGTGTCGAGGACAGGTTGGAGAGCGCCCATTTTCTTGTGCCTTCTTCGTTTCGGACCGGCGGAAACTAGATCGTCGCCGGTGGAGTGCAAAGACCGAAACGGACGGCGCACAAGAAAAAGGCCACCGTGGTGGAGGGGGGATACCACGGTGGCCCTACTCGAAACGCTGCGGCAGCCCGGAGAGGGGGATGAGGCTGCCGCATTTAGGTCCGGATAAGGCGGGGGACGGGCCTTGTTCACCGGACCCGGCAATTGACTTGCCGATGGGTCTCATTTGTGTCTCCGAACATGGCGAATCAAGGGCACGAAGATTACAAGTTCGTAACGAACGCGTGATTTTTCGTCTGTCAGGAGCGTTCGGGCGGGGCCGCTCCAAGGCGATGGACTTGGCCCGCGCGGGGCGCTACGGCTTTGCCCATGAAACAGGGCGATCACCTCTTCCTCGTCGACGGCTCGGGCTACATCTTCCGCGCCTACCACGCGCTTCCGCCGTTGACGCGGAAGTCCGACGGCCTTCCGGTCGGCGCCGTCTCGGGCTTCTGCAACATGCTGTGGAAGCTGATGCAGAACGCGCGCGACACCGATGTCGGCGTCACGCCCACCCATTTCGCCGTCATCTTCGACTATTCGTCGAAGACGTTCCGCAACACGCTCTATCCGGAATACAAGGCCAACCGCTCGGCGCCGCCCGAGGATCTCGTGCCTCAGTTCGGGCTGATCCGGCAGGCAACGCGCGCCTTCGACCTGCCCTGCATCGAGATGGAAGGGTTCGAGGCGGACGATCTGATCGCCACCTATGCGCGGCTTGCCTGCGAGGCTGGCGGGGACACGACGATCATCTCCTCCGACAAGGACCTGATGCAACTCGTCGGCCCGACGGTCTCCATGTACGACCCCATGAAGGACCGCGAGATCCGCGTGCCCGAGGTGATCGAGAAATGGGGCGTGCCGCCCGAGAAGATGGTCGACCTGCAGGCGCTGATGGGCGATTCGGTCGACAACATCCCCGGCGTGCCCGGGATAGGGCAGAAGACGGCGGCGCAGTTGCTCGAGGAATTTGGCGATCTCGACACGCTGCTGGCGCGTGCATCGGAGATCAAGCAGAACAAGCGCCGCGAGGCGCTCATCGAGCACGCCGCAAAGGCGTTGATGTCGCGCGAGCTCGTCAGGCTCAAGGCAGACGTTCCCGGTGTCGAGCCGCTCGACACGCTGGCGCTCAGGCCGCCGGACGGGCCGCGGCTGATCGGCTTCCTGAAGGCTATGGAGTTCACCACGCTGACGAGGCGCGTGGCGGAGGCCACGGGCGCCGAACCGGCCGACATCGAGCCGATGCATGTCGCGGTCGAGCAGGGCGCGGCGGCCCACGGCCCGGACCTGGAAGTGCCGGTGGACGGCACGGGCGAGGAAGGCGAGATCGCACCCGCTGGCGACGTCGCGCCGCAGCTCACGCCTGAGGCACTTGCGAAGGCGCGTGCCGATGCGGCGCTCGCCGACAGGATCGACCGTTCAGCCTATGTCACCATCCGCGACATCGCCACCCTTCGCGCCTGGATGGACGAGGCGCGCGAGGCCGGCATCCTCGCCTTCGACACCGAGACGACCTCGCTCGATCCGATGCAGGCCGAACTCTGCGGGTTCTCGATCGCGGTGCGCCCGGGTCGCGCGGCCTACGTGCCGCTGGCGCACAGATCGGGCACGGGCGACCTGCTCGGCGGTGGGCTCATCGATGGCCAGATTCCCATCCGCGACGCGCTCGCCGCCATCAGGCCGGTGCTGGAAGACGCCAGCGTCCTGAAGGTCGCGCAGAACCTCAAATACGACCTCGTGATCATGCAGCGGCACGGCGTGGACGTCCGCCCCTGCGACGACACGATGCTGATGTCCTACGTGCTCGGGGCCGGAACCGGCGGGCACGGCATGGACACGCTGTCGGAGCGCTGGCTCGGCCATACGCCGATCGCCTACAAGGACGTCTGCGGCACCGGCAAGAATTCCGTCACCTTCGATCTCGTGGAACTGGAGAAGGCGACGGCCTACGCGGCCGAGGACGCCGACGTGACGCTCCGGCTCTGGAAGGTGCTCAAGCCGGAGCTGGTGGCCAAGGGACTCGTCTCGGTCTACGAGCGCCTTGAGCGCCCGCTCGTTGCCGTGCTGGCCGCCATGGAGCAGCGGGGCATCTCCGTGGACCGGCAGATCCTGTCGCGGCTGTCGGGCGACTTCGCCCAGGGGGCGGCGGCGATCGAGGACGAGATCTACAAGCTCGCCGGCGAGCGCTTCACCATCGGCTCGCCGAAGCAGCTGGGCGACATCCTGTTCGGCCGGATGGGTTTTCCGGGCGCCAAGAAGACGGCCACCGGACAGTGGTCGACCTCCGCGCAGGTTCTCGAGGACCTTGCCGCGGAAGGACACGAACTGCCGCGCAGGATCGTCGAGTGGCGCCAGCTCACCAAACTGAAGTCCACCTATACCGACGCGCTGCCCGGCTACGTCCATCCCCAGACCGGCCGGGTTCACACGTCCTACGCGCTGGCCGCGACCTCGACGGGTCGGCTCTCTTCGTCGGAGCCGAACCTCCAGAACATTCCCATCCGCACCGCGGAGGGGCGCAAGATCAGGACTGCGTTCATCGCCGGTCCCGGCAACCGGCTCATCTCGGCCGACTACAGCCAGATCGAGCTGCGCGTCCTCGCCCATGTGGCCGACATACCGCAGCTCAGGCAGGCCTTCGCGGACGGCATCGACATCCACGCCATGACCGCGTCGGAAATGTTCGGCGTTCCGGTCGAGGGCATGCCCGGCGAGGTGCGCCGGCGCGCCAAGGCGATCAATTTCGGCATCATCTACGGCATTTCGGCCTTCGGTCTGGCCAACCAGCTTTCCATCCCCCGCGAGGAGGCCGGCAGCTACATCAAGAAGTATTTCGAGCGCTTCCCCGGCATCCGCGACTACATGGACGCCACCAAGGCCTTCGCCCGCGAGAAAGGCTATGTCGAGACGATCTTCGGGCGGCGCGCGCACTACCCCGAAATCCGCTCGCCCAACCCGTCCGTTCGCGCGTTCAACGAGCGGGCGGCGATCAACGCACCGATCCAGGGCTCGGCCGCCGACATCATCCGCCGCGCCATGGTCAGGATGGACGACGCGCTGGCGGCCGCCGGGCTGGCCGACGTGCGGATGCTCCTGCAGGTGCATGACGAACTGGTGTTCGAGGCGCCCGAGGAACTCGTCGACCCGGCCATCCCCGTCATCGCGGAAGTCATGGAGAACGCCGCCATGCCGGCGCTATCCATGGCGGTGCCGCTCAAGGTAGATGCACGGGCCGCGCAGAACTGGGACGAGGCGCACTGAGCGGGGTGCCGCGCTTGGCCGTTCAGACCCGGATGTCGCCGAAATCGAGTTCCCGCAACGCCGACACGACCTCGTCCAGGCTCGCCACCACGGCGTCGGCGCCGAGTTCGGCGGCGGGCACCGTCGTATAGCCACCCTCCACGATGACGACCGGCAGCCCGGCGGCCCTCGCCGATTCGACGTCGGCGCCGGAATCGCCGATCATGGCCGCCTCGCCCGCCGCGACTCCCAGCCTCTCCAGCGCGGCGAGCAGCATGTCGGGCGCCGGCTTCTTCACGTAGCCCGCATCGCCGCCGATCACCGCGCCGAAGGCATCGAGCAACCCGAAATGGTCGAGTATCGCCTCGGAAAACCGCTGCGGCTTGTTGGTGACGAGCGCAAGCGCGACGCCGTCCGCCCGCAGCGCGTCGACGGCTTCGCGCGCACCCGGCATCAACCTGGTCAGCACGGTCAGGTGCGAGAAATAAATCTCCATCATCGTCGCGAACTCGGCGTCGAGCTCCGCATCGTCGAGCGGTCGGCCGCAGGCGGCATAGGCGCGCTCGACGAGCTTCCTGACGCCATGGCCGATCATCGATTTGACCTGGGCCAGCGTAAGAGGTCCCAGGCCCTGGCGCGCCAGCAGCAGGTTGGTCGCCGCGTGGATGTCGGGGGCCGAATCGATCAGCGTGCCGTCGAAATCGAACAGAACCGCGCGCGGCCGGCTCACGCGGCGTCCTTCCACTTGATGGAGCACCCGACGGAGGCGACCTGTTCGGCGGGACCCTCCCCGGTGCGGGCCACCTTGAGCATCGCCTCGTAGAGGTCGCGACGCAGGTCCGCCGGACCTTCCTCCTTGCGCGAGGCGTCAAGCCGGCCGCGATACTGCAGCTTCATGTCGGCGTTGAAGCCGAAGAAATCCGGCGTGCAGGCCGCGCCGTAGGCGCGCGCGATCGACTGGTCCTCGTCAAGGAGGTAGGGGAAGGAAAAGCGGTTCTGCCGCGCGAAGAGCTTCATGTTCTCGAAGGAATCTTCCGGATAGGCGACGGCGTCGTTGGAACTGATCGCCACGAAACCCACGCCCTGGGCGGCGAGGTCATTGGCGTCGCGCACGATCCGGCCGATCACCGCCTTCACGTAGGGGCAGTGATTGCAGATGAACACGACGACCAGCCCGCCGGGACCGACATAGTCCGATATCTGGTGGCGGTTGCCGTCGGTGCCGGGCAGGATCGCGTCGATCCCCTTCCAGCCGAAGTCGCATACGGGGGGCGTGGCGGCCATGTCACTTCTCCCTCAGGCTCGGGCAGCCGCATCGGCGGCCTTGCGGATGGCATCGATGTTGGCGGCATAGGCCTGCCTCGTGCCGCCCTTGAAGACGGCGGAGCCGGCAACGAGCACGTCGGCGCCGGCGGCCGCGACCAGCGGCGCGGTCTCGGGCGTGACGCCGCCGTCGATCTCGATGTGGATCGGCCGGTCGCCGATCATGGCCTTGACGCGCTTCACCTTCTCGACCACCGCCGGAATGAAGGCCTGGCCGCCGAAGCCGGGATTGACCGTCATCAGCAAAATCAGATCGAGCCGGTCCAGCACGTATTCGATCGTGCTCTCGGGCGTGGACGGATTGAGCGAGACCCCCGCCTTCTTGCCCAGGCCGCGGATCGCCTGGAGCGAGCGGTCGAGATGCGGGCCGGCCTCGGCATGCACCGTGATGATGTCGCAGCCGGCATCGGCGAAGGCGGCGAGAAAGGGATCGGCCGGCGCGATCATGAGGTGGCAGTCGAAGATCTTGTCCGTGCGCCCGCGTACCGCCTTGATGATCGGCGGACCGAAGGTGATGTTGGGCACGAAATGGCCGTCCATGACGTCGAGATGGATCCAGTCGGCGCCGGCGGCGACCACCGCCTCGATCTCGTCGCCGAGCTTCGAGAAATCGGCCGAGAGTACCGAGGGCGCAATCAGGGTGCTGGCCATGCGCGTCCTGTCTCCTGTCAGAGCTGGGCTTCAAAGCCTGCCTAGCGGCAAGCCGGCGGCTTGTCGATTGGCGAAAAGCCGCAATGCCGGGCCCCCTCCAAAAGCGTCGCCGGATGCGATACACAATCCGGTGGGGCAGTCACGGGACCGGGGAGACCCCTCGATGCGGCGTTGGTCGCGCTTGTCCGGCTTGGCGCTCGGCGCGCTGATGGCGGCGTCGCCGGCGCTGGCGCGCACCAACCACGCCCTTCTGGTCGGCGTGACCGAATATCCCAACCTGCCGCCGAAGGCCGCGCTGGTCGGCCCTGCGAACGACGTCGGGCTCATCCGCGACTATCTGCTGACGGCGGCGCCGGTCCCCTTTGCAGCAGGCGACGTCACCGTACTTGCGGACGGCATCGACGGCGCGACCCCGCCGACGCTCGCCGCGATTCGCGCGGGTTTGGCACGCTTGGCGAAGGTGGCGGAGGACGGCGATTTCGTCTTCATCCATCTCGGCGGCCACGGCGCCCAGCAGCCCGCGCTGGATCCCTCGACCGAGACGGACGGGAAGGACGAGATATTCCTGCCGCGCGACACGGGCTTGTGGACCGACAGGTCGAAGGGCGTGCCCAACGCGCTGGTGGACGACGAGATCGGCGGCGCCCTCGAGGCCATACGGGACCGAGGCGCTTTCGTCTGGGTCGTGTTCGACGCATGCCATTCGGGAACGGCGACCCGCGCCGTGCCCACCGACGACGTTGCCGAAAGACGGCTCGATCCGGCGCTGCTGAACGTCCCCGACGACGACGTTCCCGTGACGCGCGATGCGGGCGGTGGCGAAGAGCTTCGCGAGAACGCGCTGGGTCTTGGCGCGGGCGACGGTCAGGCGGGCCAACGCGGCGGGATGGTCGCCTTCTTCGCGGCGCAGACCGTCGAGACCACCCCGGAGTTGAAGCTGCCGCGCGGTGCGCCGGATGCCCGGCAGCACGGGCTCTTCACCTACACGCTCTTCTCGCAGCTCGGCGCGAACCCGGCGATGTCTTATCGCCAGCTTGCCCAGAGCGTACTCCAGGACTACGCGGCCAAGGGGCTGGTGCGCCCCACACCGCTGTTCGAGGGCGCGCTGGATGCTCCCGTCTTTGGTATCGCCGGCGAGGACGCGATCGTCCAGTGGCGCATCGAGACGAAGGGCGAGAAGCTGTCCATCCCCGCCGGCAGGCTGCACCGCGTCGATGTCGGCACCAGGCTTGCCGTGCTGCCCTCCCCCGCCTCCGGACTGAATGACGCGCTGGGCTATGTCGAGGTCGTGGCGGCGCAGAACCTGAGGAGCAGTCTCTCGCCGGTCGCGCATGCGGGGATGCCCGCACCGGAGACGGTTCCGGCGAATGCCTATGCACGGCCGGTCGAACTGGCGATCGACTTCACGCTCGCGGTCGCGCTGGCCGACGAGGCGGGAGCGTCGGCGGGAGACGCGGGCCGGCTGAATACAGCGCTGCGGGCCGTTGCGGAAGAGGGTGGCAAGCCCGTCAACATCGAACTGGTCGAGACGGGAGCGAGCGCGGATCTCAGGCTCGCCGTCCTCAGCGAGGCCGAAGCGGAACGCCTCGCGCCCCCCGGCAGCGAGGCCCGTTCGGTGGACGGGGAACCACTTGGCTGGCTGTTGCCGGCGACGGGCGAAATCTCGCTCGAGCGTGGACACCGCCCGCCGTCGGTGACGCTCGGCGACGACCACGCGCTCAAGGAGGAACTCGGCGACGCGCTGGTGCGCATCTACCGGGCGACGAGTCTCGCCCGGCTCTCGGCCGCGTCCGACTACCGGGCCAGCGAGGTGCAGGTTTCGTTCCGGATAAGGCGATCCGACAGCGGCCGCTGGGACGATGTCGAGGCGGGCGTGGTCCCGGTCGTGCATCCTGGAGACGAAATCCACGGATTGGCGCGCAACCGCACCCGACGGCCCGTCGACGTCAACTTCCTCTTCGTCGGCAGCGACCATTCGATCGGCTTCATGGGCAACGAGCGGCTGCATCCCGAAAGCGAGCTGTCTATCCCGATCGCCGGGCTCACGGACGACAGCTTCGGCATCGAGAGAGTGATTGCGGTGCTCACCGAGGCCCAGCCGCAGTCGCCCGTCGAGGATCTGAGCTTCCTGGCGCAGATCGGTGTCCGGCAGGCGACGCGCGCCGCCGGTGTGCCCGAGGGCATTCGCGGGTTGCTCCAGGATATCGGCCTGGCGAGCGTCACGCGCGGCGGCATGCGGCTCGGCGAAGGCCGTGCGGCCAAGGGCGCCGTATTGATCGTGCCGATGGAGACGCGTCCGAAATGACCTCGCCATTGATCCAGCTTGCGGATGAACGACGGCTGTTGGATGCTTTTGCCGCGCGTTCGGAAGGTTTTGGACGATGAGCATCGGCTGGCGATCTGCGGCGCTTCTGGCGGCCGGTATTGCGATGGGCGGCAACGCCATGGCGCAGACGGAGCCATGCGGCCTCTGCGCGCGGGCGGTCGTGACCAATTCCGCCCTCGCCACGTGCTTCCTCGACCAGTACGACGCGCTCAGCGCGAGCGGCAAACCCGTCGTCGCCGTGGACCTTTCGGGCTGCGAGATAGCCTCGCGCGGCGTGGTCGACGCGCTGCCCTCGGCGCCGCTCGGCGGGGAGCCGCCGGACACGCAGTTCCTCGTGACGCGCGGCCAGCTCGACTGCCTGCGGGAGCGCATCGAGGACCCCGAGACGGTTCTCGACCCGACGGCGCGGATCGACCTGAGCGAATGCCGGGTCGACACAGGGGCGCAATGAGCCGAAAGATCAGGATGGCGAAGAAGCTTCCCGAAACCGTTTCGGCCCTGCCCGAGCACAGCCCCCAGGAAGTCAAGGCGGAGCCGAACCCGTTCTCGGACGGCGACTGGCGCATGATCGGCTATGCCTACAGCGGCTTCGCGCTTCGCATCCTGCTCGTCGTCGGGGCCGTGTTCTCGGCGATCCAGTTCCTGCAGGCGCGCGAGGAGCGGCGTGTCGAGCGTGCGTTGCAACTCGTCGACCTGTGGGAGCGCCCCGAATACCAGTCGGCCCAGCGTGCGCTGAAGGAGCGGCTGGCCGATCTCAACGCGCAGAACGCGGCGTTGCTCGGACCCACCCCGACGCCGCAGGAACTCGCCGTCTACTATCGCCGGATCGGGATCGCGGTGATGGGCGGGAACGGGGCACCGCCGCCCGACGCCGATTTCCGGGACCAGTTCGACCGGATCCTCTATTTCCTCAACCGCATGGCGTTCTGCGTAGACGGCAATTTGTGCTCCGCGGACGTTGTCGACGCCTATTTCGGCGATTTCGCGCGATCCTTCTGGGGCTACTTCGCCGGCCATGTCGAAGCCGAGAGGCAGCGCGGCGCACCGACGCTCGCCCAGCCGCTGGAGGACTATCTCGCCGGCCGCAAATGAGCGCCGTGGGCGGCAGCGTCAGTACGTCTCGACCGGGATGACGTCCACGGCCTGGTCCGCCTCGTGTTCGCCGCTCGTCTTGAGCACGCCGACGATCGGCGCGACGTCGCCATAATCGCGCCCATAGCCTACGACGATGTGGTCGTTGCCGGCGCGCATCGCATTGGTCGGGTCGAATTCGAGCCAGCCCGCCTCGACGCCGCACCAGACCCTGACCCAGGCATGCATGGCGTCGGCGCCCTCGAGCCGTTCCTTGCCGGGGGGCGGGATGGTGCGCAGGAAGCCGCTGACATAGCCCGCCGGGATGCCCAGCCCGCGCAGGCCGGCGATCATGACGTGGCTGAAATCCTGGCATACGCCGCGGCGCAACGCGAAGGCTTCCCGCGCGAGCGTTCCCACCTTCGTGGCATCGGCATCGTAGGTGAAGTCGCGGTCGATCCGGCGCATCAGCCCGTCTGCGATCTCGACGACCGTGGCCTTCTGGGTGACCGATTCCCGGGCATAGGCGACGATCTCCGCGTCCAGCGCGACGCGAGGGCTGGGCGCGAGGAAATGCAGCGGCGACGACGGATCGAGCGTGCTGACGGTGGAAAGCTCGCGCCTCAGCCTGGCCATGTCCGGCGAGACGTCCAGCATCTCCTGGTCGCGATCGACCGCGACGCGTGCGCTCATGCGAATGTCCAGCGTGTCGTGCGGCGAGCGGTAGCTCAGCGTCGCCACCGAGTTGCCGAAGAAGTCGGTAAAGACACCGCGCTCGTCCGGCGCCGGATCGAAATTGAGCGAGGAGGCGACGAGCCGCTGCGCGGCGCGGCCGGTGACCGGCAGCACGCGGACATGGTGGCGGCTGCCGGCGGCCGAGCGATGGTACTCGTAGGACAGATGAAGGCGGATATCGTACTGCATCAGGCGAAATATCTGCGCGACAGCGCCTCGTAGAGGCTGGCCAGGTCGGCGCCGAAGGCGTCGAGGAGTTCCGGAGTTACCTCGGCCGGGTCGAGGACGGCCAGGCGGGTGTCGAGTTCCAGCACCTGCTTGTCCAGAGGCGAGAGCTGGCCGTTGGGCGTGGCGCCGGGCAGCCGGCCCATCTCGTGCTTGAGCCGGTCGAGCTGGCCGATCACGGAGCGCGGATTGAGCGGGTCGAGCGCCAGCAGGTCGATCACGGTCAGGCGCCCGGAGCGGACGTTGTACTGCCGGCGATGCGTCATGACGCTGTCGCCGATCTCCAGCAGCATGTCGAGCGCGCCGGCCGGTGCGCCCTCGCGGGCAAAGCGCGCGATGAGGCCGGTCATGCGCAGCGCGCGCTCCAGATGACGGCCGACCTCCAGGAAGCGCCATCCGGTGAAGCGGTACATGTTTTCGTGGACGAGACCGGAGAAGCCGGCGAGCTTGCGCAGGATGACGGTCATGGCGCGCGCGGCGTCGTCGCCCGGGCCGATCGCCGCCTCGAAGCGATGCAGCGTCTTGGAAAGGTCTCGCAGGGCGAGCCAGCCGTCCGGCGAGAAGCGGTCGCGGATGCGCCCGGCGCTCGCCACGGCGCTGTCGATGCACCACAGAAGCTCCTCGGGCACGGGTTTCTCCGAGCCGATGCCGACCGATTCCAGATGCGCCCGCGTCTCGACGAGGAGCCGCATGTCGGGATCGGCGAGTTCTGCCAGCCGCACGTGGTAAGCGCGCAGCACGCGCACCGTGTCCTCCGCTCGCTCTATGTAGCGGCCAAGCCAGAGCAGGTTCTCGGCCGCGCGGCTCGGCAGGCTTCCGGGCATGGCGCGCGTGAAGGGCGCGTCGTCGCGCGGCAGCAGCGTCTCGCCGGGTACCGACTTCCCCGAGACGACCCAGACGTCCGCTGCCAGGCCGCCGCGCTGCATGGCGATGGCGCTCGGGTCCGGCGTCAGGCCGACGCGCGCGAAGCCGCCATGCATGACGCTCCAGCCCTGTGGCGTGCGCGCGAGATAGACGCGCAGGCTCGCCGGGCGCGGCTCAAGATGTCCATGCGCGAAGACGGGCGTCGTGGACAGCGTCACCGCCTCCTGTCCGACGAAACCGGCGGGATCGTCGGCGATCCGTGACATCAGCCGCTGGCGGGCCTCGGCATCCAGCGAACCGGCGAGCACGGTCTCCCCGGCCTCCTCGAAGGGCAGGCGCGCCGACATCGCCGGCCCGACCATCAGCGAGGCCAGGTTCTCCTCGACATGGGCGCGTCCGCCCGCATCGCCGCACCACCATGTGGCTATGCCGGGAAGCTTCAGCCGCTCTCCCGTCAGCTGCACCGCGATCGTCGGCAGGAAGGCGAGCAGGGCGCGCGTCTCCACGATGCCGGAACCGAGCGCGTTGACCATGACGGGGCCGCCGTGGCGCACCGCCTCGACCAGGCCTGGGGTCCCGATTTCGGAATCCGGGCGCAGCTCGAGCGGGTCGGCGAAGGCCGCGTCGAGACGCCGCCAAAGCACCGCCACCGGCTTCAGCCCGGATACGGTGCGCACCATCAGCCTGCCGTCGGCGACGGTCAGGTCCTCGCCCTCCAGAAGCATCATGCCCAGGTAGCGGGCGATGTAGGCGTGCTCGAAATAGGTCTCGTTGTGGGGTCCCGGCGAAAGGATCGCGGCGCGACCGCGCGTGTCGGCCGCGTAGGAGAGCAGCGTATCGCGGAACTGGCGGAAGAAGCCGGCGAGGCGATGCACCCGCATCTCGCCGAAGAGATCGGGCAGCGCGCGGGTCGTGGCGACACGGTTCTCCAGCGCGAAGCCCGCGCCCGAGGGAGCCTGCGTGCGGTCGCCGAGCACCCACCAGCGTCCGTCCGGTCCGCGTCCCAGATCGAAGGCGCAGAAATGCAGGAAATGCCCGCCGGTCGGACGGATGCCGGCGACCGGGCGGAGATATTCCGGGTTGGCGGCGACCAAGCCCGCCGGCAGCAGGCCGTCCGCGACGAGCCGGTTCGGGCCGTAGATGTCGGCCACGATGCGCTCGAGGATGTCGGCGCGCTGCACCAGCCCGTCGGCGATCCCCTGCCATTCCTCCTCGTCGAGCAGCAGCGGGATGTGGGCGAGCGGCCATTCGCGCTCCATCGCCCCCTCGCCGTCATAGACCCGGTAGTACACCCCGGCATCGCGCAGGTACTGGTCGGCTCGGGCAAAGCGCTTGCGCAGGTCACCGGGGCCGATCCGCTCCAGCGCCGCCACCAGCGGGCGCCAGACCGGGCGCAGCGTGCCGTCGGCCGCCACCATCTCGTCGACGGTTCCTCGCGACACGGCGTAGTGCGCGACGAGGCTCGCACCCTCCGGCGCACTGGAAACCACGCTCGCCGGCCTTTCCATCACGCGCCTTCCGGCCGCCGGAGGTCCAATGTCATCGGGAAATCGGCCGTCGCCGCGGTCGGCGGCAGCGCATAGGCGCCCGGACGGTGGCCATGCGCCTCGAAGCGCGCGAGGCGCCGCGCCTCCGCCTCGTTGGCGTTGACGGGGAAGCTGTCGTAGTTGCGCCCGCCCGGATGGGCGACGTGGTAGACGCAGCCGCCGATCGCGCGGCCGCTCCACAGATCGTAGACGTCGAAGGTGAGCGGCGCGTGGACAGGTATCGCCGGGTGCATGCCGGAGGCCGGCTGCCATGCCTTGAAGCGCACGCCCGCCACGGCCGTGCCGGCCTGCGCGGTCATGGCCAGCGGCACGCGCCTGCCGTTGCAGGCGACGGCGTAGCGCTCGGGATCGAAGCCGTCGACACGCACCTGCAGGCGCTCCACCGAGGAATCGACGAACCGCACGGTGCCGCCGATCGCGCCCTGCTCGCCCATCACGTGCCACGGCTCCAGCGCCTGCCGCAATTCGAGCTTGAGGCCGCCCGCCTCGATCTCGCCGCAGAAAGGAAAGCGGAATTCGAGCTGGGCCGTGAACCATTCCGGCTTGAGCTCGAAGCCGCTCCGGGAGAGATCGTCGAGCACGTCGAGGAAATCGCTCCAGACGTGCCATGGCAGCATGAAGCGGTCGTGCAGCGCCGTCCCCCAGCGCGTGAACCGCCCCGACAGAGGCGCCTGCCAGAGCCTTGCGATCAACGCGCGCACCAGGAGCTGCTGGGCGAGCGACATGCGCGCATTGGGCGGCATCTCGAAACCACGGAACTCGATCAGGCCGAGCCGGCCGGTCGGGCCGTCCGGAGAGAAGAGCTTGTCAATGCAGATTTCGGAGCGGTGCGTGTTGCCGGTCACGTCGACCAGGAGGTTGCGGAACAGGCGGTCGACGAGCCACGGCAGCGGCGGCGTCCCCTGGCCCGGCGCCGGCACCTGCGCCATCGCGATCTCCAGCTCGTAGAGCGCGTCGTGGCGCGCCTCGTCGATGCGCGGCGCCTGGCTGGTCGGGCCGATGAAGAGGCCCGAGAAGAGATAGGACAGCGAGGGATGGCGCTGCCAGTGCAGCACGAGGCTCTTCAGCAGGTCCGGTCGGCGCAGGAAAGGGCTGTCCTGCGGGGTCGCGCCGCCCACGACGACATGGTTTCCGCCGCCGGTTCCGGCATGGCGGCCGTCGATCATGAACTTGTCGGTCCCGAGCCGCGTCTGCCGGGCGTCCTCGTAGACACCGGTGGTGGTCGCCACGCATTCCTCCCAGCTCGAGGCCGGATGGATGTTGACCTCGATGACGCCGGGGTCGGGCGCGACGCGAATGACGTTGAGACGCGGATCGTGCGGCGGCGGGTAGCCCTCGACATGGATCGGAAGACCGAGCGCGCGGGCGGCCCCTTCGGCGGCCGCCACCAGGTCGAGATAGTCCTCCAGCACCTCGACAGGAGGCATGAAGACGCAGAGCTTGCCATCACGCGGCTCGATGGCGATGGCGGTTCTCACCGCGCCACCGATCTCGCCGACCGCCTGCTCGACCCGTTCCTGCTGGTCGGTCGTGGCAGTGAAGGAGGCGGCCTGCTGGCGCCGGCCGGGATCGGCCTGCATCGCCTCCAGTTCCTCCGGCCCTGGAAGCTCGCCGCGCTCAACCGATGGATCGAGCGGCACGACGTAGGGATAGCGCGCTGGGGGAACGTGCGGCAGCGCGGATAGCGGCAGGCGATAGCCGACGGGAGAATCGCCCGGCACCAGGAAAAGCCGGCCGCGCCGTGTGCTCCACTTCTCCGTGCGCCAGCGGGTGGCGGGCACGGCGGCCGCGTTCCAGCGCTGGATCGGCAGGACGTAGCCGGAGGGGTTGGTAAGCCCGCGCTCGAAGACGCGCGCCATGCGGCTGCGTTCCTCGGCGTCCGACAGCTTGGAGTTGGACGGATCGACATTGTCTGGGAGCTTCGCTTCCTTGAGCACCCATTCGGCCGGATCCTCGTAGGCCGGCTGGACGGCGTCGACCTCGACGCCGAGCCGCTGCGCGATGCCCTCCAGCAAGCGTTCGGCGGCCTCCGCATTGGCGCCGTCGGCGCCGCTTTCGCGGGCGATCAGGTCAGGGTCGGTCCAGATCGGCCGGCCGTCGCGGCGCCAGAAGAGCGAAAACGTCCAGCGCGGGAGCGTCTCGCCCGGGTACCACTTGCCCTGACCGTAATGCAGCATGCCGCCCGGCGCGAAGCGCTCGCGCAGGCGCCTGATGAGCGCATCGGCCCTGTCGCGCTTGGTCGGGCCGACGGCGGCCGTGTTCCACTCCTCGCCCTCGAAATCGTCGATCGACACGAAGGTCGGCTCGCCGCCCATGGTCAGCCGGATGTCGGCCGCGGCCAGCTTCCTGTCGACCTCGCGCCCGAGCGCGTCCAGCGCCTCCCAGCTCTCGTCGGAGAAGGGCTTCGTGATGCGTGGATGCTCCGAGACGCGCGTCACGCGCATGTCGAAGGCGAAATCCACCACGGCATGGCTGGCCAGCCCGCTGATCGGCGCGGCATTGCGGTAATGTGGCGTGGCGGCCAGCGGGATGTGGCTCTCGCCGGTGAGCAGTCCCGAGGTGGGATCGAGGCCGATCCAGCCCGCGCCAGGAAGATAGACCTCGCACCAGGCATGGAGATCGGTGAAATCGTGGTCGGTGCCGGGCGGACCGTCGAGCGAGACGAGGTCCGGTTTCAACTGGATGAGGTAGCCCGACACGAATCGGGCCGCTAGGCCCAGATGCCTGAAGATCTGGACCAGCAGCCACGAGGAATCGCGACAGGAACCCGATGCGCGCTCGAGCGTCTCTTCCGGGGTCTGTACGCCGGGCTCCATGCGGATCAGATACTTGACGGCCTGCTGCACACGCGCGTTGAGCGCGACGGCGAAGCTCACCGTATTCATCGGCGTCCGCTCGATGCCGGCCAGGAACGCCGTGAGAAGCGGGCCGGCGGGCTCCGGCCTCAGATAGATCGACAGGTCGTCCGCGATGTCAGCCGGATAGTCGAAAGGCCACACTTCCGCATCGGGCTCCACGAAGAAGTCGAACGGGTTGTAGACCGTCATGTCGGCGACGAGATCGACCTCGATCTTGAGCTCCGTGACCGGTTCGGGGAAGACGAATCGGGCGAGGTAGTTGCCGTAGGGGTCCTGCTGGAGATTGACGAAATGCTTCGCCGGGGTGACCTTCAGCGAATGGCTGAGCACCTTGGTGCGCGAGTGCGGCGCCGGCTTCAGACGGATGATCTGGGGGCCTAGCGTGACCGGGCGATCGTATCGGTAGTGGGTCAGATGATAGATGGCAGCGTGGATCGCCATGGCGTCGCGGTGTCTCCCTGCGCGCCACAGTCTTTCACAGACGTATCTGTTTCTCCATCACTTATTGCAGTGCGGCAGACGCATCTCACGGTCTTGCGGCAACGGGGACCGGCCCCGGGGCGCCGCAGTAGGCGCCGGCACGCACAAGGCCCCATCCGAAAACGTCGTCTCGGCCCGCTTCACCCAGATCCTCGGCATCCGCCGACAGGCGCGCGATGATGCCGGCGCTCGTCAGTTCCGGCTCGGCGGCCTTGAGAAGGGCGGCCGCGGCCGCGACGAAGGGCGCCGCGAAGGAGGTTCCCGTCTTGGGCCGCGCGCCCGAGACCGACGCCGCGGTCCACACGTTGACGCCCGGCGCGGCGAAATCGACATGTGCGCCGCGCCCGGCTCGTCGGTAGGCGCGCTTGCCGGCATCGACCGCCGTCACCGCGATCACCTCGGGATATCCGGCGGGAAAGGCGGTCCCGGCCTTCGGCCCGCCATTGCCGACCGCCGCCACGATGACGATGCCGGCCGTGCTCGCGTCGGCCACGGCCTTGCGCAGCACCGCGTTGTCCGGGCCGGCAAGGCTCATGTTGAGGACCGCCACGTCACGCGCGGCGAGATGATCGATGGCACGCACGAGCGAATAGACGTCGGCCCGGTCGTCGCTGGCGGCGCCCCGATGGAATGCATCCACGGCGAAGAGCGCGGCCTGCGGCAGCAGACCAGGGGTGCGGCTGCCCGCGCCGCCGACCAGCAGCGCCGCCACGGCCGTGCCGTGCTGGCGGCCCGATTCGTCGCGTTCCGCCTGTGACAGTCGGTGGACGTCGATGCGGGCGCGCGCGAAGGTGTCGTGCGCGGGATTGATGGCCGTGTCGATGAGGCCGAGCCTGAGGTCGCGCCCGCAGGTCGCCGCAGCCTGCGGCCATCCGATCAGGCGCGGCGCGGCGCAATGCGGTCCTTCGCACCGCGCCTCTTCGAGATCGTCCGTGCCGGTTTCGGGGCGGTAGAAGTGATTGAAATCGGCGACGGCGGCCCCGGCCAGCGCGACGAGTTCGGTGCGCGCATCCTCGAGCGTCCTGCCTTCGGGTATGCGAAGCCGGAAGGCGGCGAGTCCGAGCGCGGCCAGGTCGCTCCTTTCCAGGACCGAGAAGCCGGCGCCGACCAGGCGCGCCAGATCGGCATCGCCGAGGCCGAATGCGACCAGTTCGGCCTCCGCGCGATCGGGCAAAGCGGCGGCGGCCTGGTTGGGACGCGCCCTTCTCGGACGTTGCCTTCCGCCGAAATCCGGCACGAAGCGTCGCAAGGCCCGCAGCGGGTTGCCCGTGAAGTTGCCGCGGGGGCGAACCGACCCGCCGAAGCCGCCAGCGGCGCCGACCCCTGCACCGCCCCCGTCGTCCCCGTCATCGGCATACGCGACGCCCGCGACGTAACCCGTCAACGGACCGCCGCCAACCGGCGCCAGAAGTGCCAGCGCCAGTGCGAGGCGCACGATCGTCGCGCGTGCGGGCAGCGAATACGCCATGTCGTATCGTCCTATTCCTCGGCTCCCGCATCGGCGCTATCTATGGCGAGGCTGCCGACTTGGGAGAATAAACCGCTGGCCGGTTCGTTGGCCATGCGAGAACAACGTGACTGTCGGAGCGATATTCCCCGCATGACGAACGAACGAGAGAGCCCGTGACGCGCCAGACCGCCGAAACGATCGGGGAGCAGCTCGTCGCCTTCCTGCCAAACATGCGCCGCTTCGCGATCTCGATCTGCGGACAGCGCGACGTGGCCGACGACCTCGTCCAGGCGGCATGCGAGCGCGCGCTGTCCAATGCCGAACGCTTCGAGCCCGGCACGCGTTTCGACGCCTGGATGTTCCGCATCATCCGCAATCTCTGGATAGACCGGCTGCGCAAGCAGAAGACGGCCGGCCCGCAGGACGACATCACCGAGCGTGAGGACATCGTCGGCGCAAGGGGCGAGGTCGATGCGGAAGCGCGGCTGACCTTCCGCGCCGTGGCCGAAGCGATCGGCGAACTGCCTGGCGACCAGCGCGAGGTGCTGATGCTTACCTGCGTGGAGGACATGTCCTACAAGGACACGGCCGAACTGCTCGGCATACCGATCGGCACCGTGATGAGCCGCCTCGCTCGCGCCCGCAAGAAACTTGCCGAGCTCGCCGGAATAAGCGGCGACAGCCCGCGTTCTCCCGGCACGAAAGGCGGGAACACATGACCACGAACGAATTCTCCGACGAGACATTGATGGCCTTCGCCGATGGCGAGCTGGACGCTGCCGCCGCGGCACGGGTCGAGGCGGCGATCAATGACGATCCGTCGCTCGCCGAGCGCGTCGCTCTGTTCATGCAAACGCGCGAGCAGGTCTCGGCCACGCTGAAGCCCCTGTCCGGGGAGCCCGTGCCCCCGGCGCTCGAGGCTTCCGTGAGGCGCCTGATCGAGGAGGCCAGGGCGCGCGAGACGGCGTCTGCCGCCGAGAACGTCGTCGCCTTCCGGCCGCGCACGCAACGCCCCGGCTTCGTCACCCGCTACGCGCTGCCGCTGGCGGCGTCGCTGGCGGCGATCGCGGCCGGCGCCATCGGCTACATGGCCGGCACGGGCGGAAACCCCTCCTCCCCCGCCGGCCTGCAGGTGGCAGGCCTCGACCGCCCGGCCCTGACGCGGGCGCTGGAGACGGTCGCGTCGGGTGAGGAGATCGACATGGACGGCGAACGCTTCCGGGCCATCGCCACCTTCCGCGACGACGCAGGCACGCTGTGCCGCGAATTCGAGGTCGACCTTTCGGACCGCAACACGGTCGTGTCGGTCGCGTGCCGCCCGGAGACCGGCTGGAACGTCAATTTCGCCGTCGTGGCGCCCGGCGTCGACAGCGGATACGCGCCGGCATCCTCCACCGAGTCGCTCGACGCCTATCTCGTGGCAATCGGCGCCGGCGCGCCGATCGGTGACGACGAGGAGCGCGCGGCACTCGAGGCGCTGCGCTGAGGACAGTCTCACCTCAGCCGGCGACCAGTTCCCACGTGCGCCGCGCGATGAGTTCCTCCTCGCGCGGCTCCATGACATGGGCGGCGACGCGGCTGCCAGTCGTAGAGATTCGCGAGGCGTCGACCGCCCGGGCCATCCGGTTGGCGTCCATGTCGAGTTCGACGCCGAGCCAGTTGCAGCGCCGCATGATGTCGGCGCGCACGCCGACGCCGTTCTCGCCGATGCCGCCGGTGAAGACCAGCAGGTCGAGGCCGCCGAGCGCGGCGGCGAGCGAACCGATCTCGCGGGCGACGCGGTAGCAGAAGAGATCGATCGCGAAACGCGCCTCCGGCGTTCCCGCCTCTTCCAGCGCCCGCATGTCGGAAAGCCCGGCGAGGCCGAGAAGGCCGCTCTCGCGGTTGAGCATCCGGACCACCGTGTCGACCGAAAGCCCCATTTCGCTCTGGAGATGCAGCACGACGCCGGGATCGAGCAGGCCCGGCCGCGTGCCCATGACGAGCCCGTCCAGCGGGGTCATCCCCATGGTGGTGGCGACGCTCTCAAGGCCGTGCATCGCGCACAGGCTCGCGCCGTTGCCCAGATGGGCGACGATCACGCGCCCGAACGCCCGGGCGCCGGCCATTGAAGGGAGCCGCAGCGCGACCGATTCGAAGCTGATGCCGTGGAAGCCGTAGCGCCGGACGCCCTTGCGCCGCACCGCCTCGGGCAGTGCGAAGGTCGTTGCCAGCGGCGGCTGGGTCGCGTGGAAGCCGGTGTCGAAGCAGGCGACCTGGGGCAGGTCGGGCCAGGCCGCGCGCACGGCGCGGATCGCCGCCAGATTGTGCGGGTTGTGGAGACGTGCCAGAGGGACGAGCGCCTCGATGCCGGCCTCCACCTCGGCATCGATCAGGCACGGCGCGGCAAAGCGCTCGCCGCCATGCACGACGCGGTGGCCGGCCGCAGCGACGGCGACGCCCGGCGCATCGCCCAGCCGGTCGAGGAGCCAGCCCACTGCCGAGGCGTGCGACGCGCCGGCGCCGGCCGGCATCGCCCCGGGCGTCCAGTCGCCCATGGCCGACAGTCGCGCATCCGCCCCGATCCGCTCCACGGATCCCGATGCAACGGGGCCGCGACCCGGGTCTCGGCCGAAGAGTGCGAATTTGAGCGACGAGGAGCCGGCGTTGACGACCAGCACCACCTCGTCGGTCGCCCCGCTCACGCGGTCACGTGCCTGTCGAGCGAGGTGCGGAAGCGGTCGACGATCTCGTCGATATGCGCGCGCTCGGCCACCAGGGCGGGCGCCAGAATACCCACGTCGCCTGTGAACTTCACGTGCAGTCCGTCCCAGAACATCTTCTTCTGCAGGTCGGTGCCGCGCCTTCCGGGCGCGCCGTCCGACTTCACCTCGATGCCGGCCATCATGCCGTAACCGCGGATGTCGTAGACGGCCGGGTGATCCTTGAGGCTCCAGACCGCGTCGAGGAAGTAGTCCGACATTTCGCGGGCGCGCTCGAAAATTCCCTCCTTCTCGTAGAGTTCCTGGGTGGCAAGCCCCGCCGCGCAGGCGGCCGGATGGGCCGAATAGGTGTAGCCGTGGAAGAACTCTATGGCGTTCTGCGGCGCGGCGTCGGTGACGGTCTCGTAGATCTCGTCCTTCACCGCGACGGCCCCCATCGGAATCGCGCCGTTGTTGATCGCCTTGGCCATTGTCATGATGTCGGGCGTGACGCCGAACGCATCTGCCCCGAAGGCGGTGCCCATCCGGCCGAAGCCGCAGATCACCTCGTCGAAGACCAGCAGGATGCCGTGGCGGTCGCAGATCGCGCGAAGCCGCTCCAGGTAACCCTGCGGCGGCACCAGCGTGCCAGTCGACCCGGCCACGGGCTCCACGAAGACGGCGGCGATCGTCTGTCCCCCATACATGTCGCAGAAGCGCTGCAGGTCGTCGGCGAGTTCGACGCCGTGATCGGGCTGGCCGCGCTGGAAACGCTGCGTGTCGAGCCAGGTATGCCTGAGATGGACCACGTTCGGCAGCGTGACCGGGAAGCCCTCGCGGTTCCTGACCATGCCCGACAGCGAGGTTCCGCCCATGTTGACGCCGTGATAGGCCCGCTCCCGCGAAACGAAGCGCACGCGCTGCGCCTCGCCCCGCGCGCGGTGATATGCCATCGCGATCTTCAGCGCCGTGTCGATCGCCTCCGATCCCGAGCAGCAGAAGAAGACGTGGTTGATTGGCTCGGGCAGGATCGCGGCCAGCTTGGCAGCAAGCGCGAAGGAGCCCGGATGGCCCATCTGGAAATGCGGGGAATAGTCGTTCAGCTGCATCTGGCGATGGACGGCGTCGGCGATCTCGCGGCGGCCGTGTCCGAGCGCGCAGGTGAACAGGCCGGACGAGCCGTCGACGATCTTCCCGCCGTGATGGTCCCACAGATACATGCCCTCGGAGCGCACCACGATGCGCGGGTTCTCCTTGAAGTCGCGATTGCCCGTGAAGGGCATCCAGTGCTGCTCCAGGGAATTGATCCGCATGGCTTCCTGGTCGAGCGGCAGCGAGACGTTCATCTGTTCTCCCCTTCGATACATTGCCGGCGCGCGGCGAGGACCGCGACCTGCGATCGGATGTTGCTGCCGGTTCTGGTCTCAGAATAGAACCAGATTCGACGCTTGTTGGAGCCATTTGGAGCGGGCACGTTGCGGGACACGCTGTTTCACGTCGAGCGAATGGAGCTCAGCACGCTCCAGACGCAGATCCGCGAGATGCTGGTTTCGGCCATGCTGTCGGGGCAGTTGCCGCCCGGCGCGCCGATCCCATCGACCAGGCAGATGGCGGAAAGGCTCGGCGTCTCGCGCAACACGGTGACGCTCGCCTATCAGGCGCTGGCGGCCGACGGCTACCTGACGGCGCGGGAGCGCTCGGGCTTTTTCGTCTCGTCCGAGGTCGCGGACACTGGCGGGCTCCCGGCGGCGGGTGTGCCCTCCGACAGGCAGAAGGGCGCTTCGGTCGACTGGACGAGCAAACTCAGGCTCAGGCCGGGCGCGCAGGACAACATCGTCAAGCCCACCGACTGGCACAGCGCGCCCTATCCCTTCATCTACGGCCAGGTCGACGCCGCCCAGTTTCCCATCGCGGCATGGCGGGACTGCACGCGTCAGGCCATGAGCCGCAAATGGCTCGATGCATGGACCGACGACCGCTTCAACGCCGACGACCCGATGCTGATCGAGCAGATCCGTCAGCGGATCCTGCCGCGGCGCGGGGTGATGGCCGCGCCCGACGAGATCCTGGTCACGCTGGGAGCACAGAACGCGCTCTACATGCTGGCCAGCCTGCTCGTGAAGCCGGACAGCGTGGTCGCCGTGGAGGATCCCGGCTATCCCGACATGCGCAACATCTTCGCTCTCCAGACCCGCAATGTTCGCGCGGTCCCGCTCGACGCGGAGGGAATTCGCGTCGACGGTCTGGAGGGCGCCGAACTCGCCTTCGTTACACCCAGCCACCAGGCGCCCACCAACGTCACGATGAGCCTCGAACGACGCAAGCAGCTCCTCGAGTGGGCGAGTCGCTCGGATGCGCTGATCGTCGAGGACGACTACGAGAGCGAGACGCGATACAGCGGCGTGCCGACTCCGGCATTGAAGTCGCTCGATGGCGGCGAGCGCGTCGTCTATATTGGCAGCCTGTCGAAGTCGCTGATGCCGGGTCTCAGGATGGGCTTCCTCGTCGCGGCGCCGGAGCTCGTGCGCGAGCTTTGCGCCCTCAGGCGCCTCGTGCTGCGCCACCCGCCGGGAAACAACCAGCGCGTCGTCGCCCTGTTTCTGGCGCTCGGGCATCACGACACGCTGATCGGCAGGCTGCAGCGCACCTATCGGGCGCGCTGGAACGCGCTGCGCGCAGCGCTCGTCAGGCACCTGCCCGGCTGGGTCGACGAGGCCGCGCAAGGGGGGTCGTCCTTCTGGCTGGAAGGCCCGCCTTCGCTCGATGGGGCCAGGCTCGCCGAACGGGCCCTCGAGGACGGCATCGTAATCGAGCCTGGCGACATCTATTTCGCCGACCGCCATGCCGGTCGCAATTTCGTGCGACTCGGCTTCTCATCCATCCCCGAGGAACGCATCGCGCCCGGCGTGGAGCGTCTCGCGGCCATCGCGCGCCGCATCGCCTGAGCCGGCGCCCGCAGGCCTGGAGCCTGCCAATCGATCGATCTGGCACTAAGGGCGCCCCCATGGTTCCGCCAGATTCCGCCGCCACCAACGGGCCCCGACGGGCCTGCGATCGAGGGAGCCGACCTATGCCGCGCATGACACCTTCCGAAGCCTTCGTGGAGACGCTGGTCAGCTTCGGGGTGACCGACGTCTTCGGCATCCTGGGCTCGGCCTACATGGACGCGCTGGACCTCTTCCCGGATGCCGGCATCCGGTTCATACCGACCGTGCACGAGCAGGGCGCGGGCCACATGGCGGACGGATATTCCCGTGCCTCCGGCCGCCACGGCGTCTGCATCGCGCAGAACGGTCCCGGCATCACCAATTTCGTGACATCGACGGCCGCCGCCTTCTGGGCGCATTCCCCGGTCGTCGTGGTGACGCCCGAGACCGGCTCGATGACGCAGGGCCTCGGCGGCTTCCAGGAGGCCGAGCAGCTTCCCTTCTTCGAAAAGATCACCAGGTACCAGGGTCACGTCAACAATCCCGCGCGCATGGCCGAGTTCACCGCGCGCTGCCTCGACATGGCCATGTCGGAGCGCGGGCCGGCGCAGCTCAACATCCCGCGCGACTATTTCTACGGCGAGTTCGACTACCAGATCGCGGAGCCGAAGAAGATCCTGCGCGGGCCGGGCGCCGATGAAAGCCTCGACGAGGCGGCGGAGCTGCTGGCGGGTGCGAAGTTTCCCGTCATCGTGTCGGGCGGCGGCGTCATCTTCTCCGACGGCGTCGCCGAATGCGTTGAACTCGCCGAGATGCTGCACGCACCGGTGGTGAACTCCTATCTGCACAATGACAGCTTCCCTTCCGACCATCCGCTCTGGACCGGTCCGCTCGGCTACCAGGGATCCAAGGCGGCCATGAAGCTGATCGCGCAGGCCGACGTCGTGCTGGCGCTCGGCACGCGGCTCGGCCCATTCGGCACGCTCCCGCAGCACGGTATCGACTACTGGCCGAAGAACGCGAAGGTCATCCAGGTCGACACCGACCACCGCATGCTCGGCCTCGTCAAGCAGATCTCGGTCGGCGTGGTGGGCGACGCCAAGCGGGCAGCCCGCGCCATCACCCAGCGCCTGCAGAACAGGCCCATCGCGGCGCGCGACAACCGCGACCGGCGCGCGGCGGAGATCGATCGCCAGAAGGCCGAATGGGAGGCCGAGCTCACCGACTGGACGCACGAAAAGGACGCGTGGTCGGTCGAGATCGCCAAGGGCTCGCCCTACATGCATCCGCGCCAGATGCTGCGCGAGCTCGAGAAGGCATTGCCCGGCGACGCCATGGTGTCCACGGACATCGGCAACATCTGCTCGGTTTCCAATTCCTACCTCCGGTTCCGGCAGCCCAATTCGATGTTCGCGGCGATGAGCTTCGGCAATTGCGGCTACGCTTTCCCGACGATCATCGGCGCCAAGGTCGCCGCGCCCGAGAGGCCGGCGGTCGCCTATGTGGGCGACGGCGCGTGGGGCATGAGCTTCGGCGAGATTCTCACCTGCGTGCGCGAGTCGATCCCGGTCACGGCCGTGGTGTTCCACAACAAGCAGTGGGGCGCTGAGAAGAAGAACCAGGTCGACTTCTACGGCAGGCGTTTCGTGGGCTCGAACCTCGACAACCCCAGCTTTGCCGAGATCGCGCGCTCGATGGGCGCCGAGGGGATCGTCGTCGAAAATCTCGGCGACGTGGGCGAGGCGCTCGAGAAGGCCTGCGACGCGCAGAAGCAGGGCCGCACCACGGTGCTGGAGATGATGGTCACCCGCGAACTCGGCGATCCCTTCCGCCGCGACGCGCTGAAATTCCCGAAGAGGTCGCTCGGGAAGTACGAACATACCAACATCGATCCGTAATCGGAAAGCCGTGCCCGGACAATCTGGCACCAACTGGCAAAAATGGCTGGACCTACCCGCCCGGGGGGTCTTGCGGTTGCCTTGACGTAATGCCGAAGGACGGCGCCACACGGCGCCGATGCGGTGAAAGCGCCAGGGAGACCGGCTCGACAAAAAGAACCCCGACGGCGGGAAAGCGCTTTCCAGAAAAGAAGCCGGACTTATCCGGCACGACGAAAAGGGGAATGTTCATGTCGAAGACCAGTTCACTGACGGGCCTGTCCGTCGCAGCACTCCTCGCGGCTTCCGCCTTCGTTCCCGCCTATGCGCAGGACAAGCCGAGCGAGATCACGGTCGCCTACTTCCTCGAATGGCCGACGGCCAACCAGGTCGCCCAGACCGACGGTACCTACGACAAGGAGCTCGGCGTCAAGGTCAACTGGCGCGCATTCGGCAACGGCAACGAGATGTCGGCGGCGATGGCCTCCGGCGACGTGCAGATCGCCTACAGCCAGGGCCTCGTGCCCTTCACCGTGGCGGTGACAAACGGCCTTCCGCTGCAGCTCGTGGGCATCGCGGTCTCGTACGCCGCCGCCGACAACTGCATCGTCAGGAATGACGCCAACATCACCAAGGAAAACGCCAAGGAGCTCGAAGGCAAGAAGATCGCCACGCCGATCGGCAACGTCACGCATTACAAGCTCCTGCGCATGCTCGACCATCTGGGCGTCGACGCCACCAAGGTCGAGTTCGTGCAGATGAACGGCGCGGACGCGGCCATCGCCTTCGCGCAGGGAGCCGTGACGGTGGGCTGTGCCTTCGGAGGGCCGGTGCTGCGCATGAAGGAGAGCGGCACGGAGCTCATGACGCCGGAGGAACAGGAAGCCATCGGCATCCGCGTCTTCGACGTGATCTCGGCCACCAAGTCCTTCGCCGACCAGCATCCCGACCTGCTCAAGAAGTTCCTCGAGGTGACCGACGCTGCCAACGCCGCCTATGCGGCGGAGCCCGCCAAGTTCCAGGAGACGATCGCCAACGCGGCCGGCATGGATCTCGAAGGGTCGAACCAGCTCCTGTCGATGTTCTCCTTCCCGACCGCCGAGGAGCAGGCATCGGAGGCGTGGCTCGGCGGCACGGTGCAGACCTTCACCAAGGAGGTCGCCGACTTCTTCGTCCAGCAGGGACAGATCGACAAGGCGCTGGACGACTATTCCGGTTTCGTGACGGCGGATTACCTGCAATAGTTTTTCTCGCCGGGCGGTCGGGCATTCCTGCCCCGGACCGGCCGTCCGGCACTTTCCGTCGTCACCCGGAGACGAGCCTTTGAGCGCAATCGACGTGGACGGCGTGTCCATGGTCTTCTCGCTGCCGTCCGGAGGGTCGGTGCATGCGCTGTCCAATGTCGGCCTTTCCATCCAGGAAGGCGAGATGGTGGCGGTGCTGGGACCTTCGGGTTGCGGCAAGACCACGCTGCTCAACATCATCGCCGGTTTCCTGAGGCCCACGGCGGGCGAGGTCCGCGTGGCGGGCGCGCCGGTGCGCGGGCCGGGCGCCGACCGCGGCATGGTGTTCCAGCAGGGCGCGCTCTTCGAGTGGCTCTCGGTCAGGGAGAATGTCGGCTTCGGCCCGCGCATGGCCGGTCGTCCTGCCGCCGAGACGCGCGACAAGGTCGATCATCTGCTGAGGACCGTCGGGCTGCAGGATTTCGGCGAGAAGCCGGTCTACCAGCTTTCCGGCGGCATGCAGCAGCGCGTCGCGCTCGCGCGGTGCCTGGCCAACGATCCCAAGGTCATCCTCATGGACGAGCCGCTCGGCGCGCTCGACGCGCTGACGCGCGAGAAGATGCAGGGCCTGATCCTGCGGCTGTGGAAGGAAACCGGCAAGACCATCCTGCTCATCACCCATTCGGTCGAGGAGGCGCTCTATCTCGGCGAGCGCCTCGTCGTCATGGCGCCGCGCCCCGGCCGCATCGAGCGCGAATACCGCCTGCCCTTCGCCGAGCGCGGGCTTGCGGAAGCGGCGCGCGCGATCAAGGCCTCGCCGGACTTCGTGGCGCGCCGCGAGGAGGTGCTGTCGATGATCTGGGGCATGGAGGACGACATCATGGGCAGCGAGACGGAATAGGAGCCGCACGCGATGAGCGACGCCCGCAAGCCTTCCCGCCTCGCCATCTGGCTCGGCCTGGCCGAAAGCTCCTACAACCGCCAGAAGACGGTGAAGTTCGGCGATGCCAGCGCGATCGGCTCGGGCCGCGTCTTCTCGGTGGCGGTCGTCCTGGCGCTGTTCCTTCTCTGGTACCTTTCGTCGGCCCATGGATGGGTCCAGCCCTTCTTCTGGCCGACGCTCGAAGGCACGCTCGCCCGGCTCCATACGCTGGTGACATCCGGCTTCCGAAATATCCCGCTCTGGGAGCATGTCTGGATCAGCGTCTACCGGGTGATGTCCGGCGTCGTCTACGGCGCGCTCGTCGGCGTGCCGCTCGGCTTCGCCATGGGCCTGTCGGCGACCGCGCGCGGGCTTTTCGATCCCATCGTGGAGTTCATGCGGCCGATCCCGCCGCTGGCGCTCATACCGCTCATCATCCTGTGGTTCGGCATCGGCGAGACCGCGAAGATCTTCCTGCTCTTCCTCGCTTCGCTCTTCATCATGGCGATCGCGGCCCGGGCCGGCGTTTCCAGCGTGCGCATCTCCAAGGTGCACGCGGCCTACGCGCTCGGCGCCTCCAAGCTCCAGGTGCTGCGCCACGTCATCCTGCCCAATGCGCTGCCCGAACTGTTTACCGGACTGAGGACGGCGATGGGCGTGTGCTGGGGAACCGTGGTGGCGGCCGAACTTGTCGCCGCCGACCGCGGCGTCGGCTCCATGATCATGATCGCCAAGAACTTCCTGCAGACCGACACGGTGGTGATCGGCATCATCATCATCGGCATCATCGGCTACACGATCGAGATCATCATGCGCTGGCTGGAGCGCAGGCTCGTTCCCTGGAAGGGGAAGGGCTGACGAGGCGGCGCGAAGACGGCCGCATCGCTCACGTTCTGCGCACGACGCCCTGCGGGATCTCGTCGATCCGTCTCATCGCCTCGCTGCGGAACATCGCCGGGTCCGCGAGATAGTCCAGCATCATGGCGGTGCCGTCGTCGCCCCAGAAGCTCTCGCCAGCGACGTGGAGCGTCGGTACGCCGAAGACACCGCGCCCGATCGCCTCCTCGGTCAGGGCGCGAAGCGCATCCTTGGCCTCCTGCGAGCCGGCGATGTCGGCATCGACGCCCAGCCGGTCGCCAAGCGCGGCAAGCTCGTCGGGCGTGTCGGGGCAGCGGCCTTCGGCGAAGACGAAGCGGAAAGCCGTTCGCACCTGATCCGTCGTGGGACCGAGGGCGGCGAGGATGCGCATCGCCTGCAACGGGCTGAACGGGTGGCGCGGCGGCAGGCGGAAGGCAACGCCGCGCCGTCCGGCCAGCCACTGGCAGTAGCGGTATGTGTGCCGTCGCTTCGGCGCGATCTCGGCCGGTCCGAGCTGGCCCCAGTGCTTCAGCACGGCGCCGAACAGGATCGGCGTCGGCACGATGGCGATGCCCGGCGGCAGATCGGCGAACGTCTCGAGCTGCAGGTAGGAGAAGGGCGAGACGAGGTCGAAATACCAGTCGACCGCGACGGAGGGGTGCGATGCGGCCATCGTCTATTCCGCCGCCTGCGGGATCGCCGGATCGGGCTTCGCCTCGATGCCGGGCAGCTGTGGAACGCTGCAGCCCGTCACGCAGCAGCGGCCGGGCTGCCTGGAGGCCCGGCTGCCATCCGCCAGCACCCCGCGTTCCAGCAGGCTCTCGACGAAGTCTGCCTTCTCGCCGACGGGATAGTTGCGCCAGATCTCGCGCTTCATCGCCTCGGGAGAGCCGCCACCATGCAGCGAGATCACCGAATACCAGCCGGCCTGGTCCGAGACGGTCAGGTCCTCGACGAGCCGGGCCACTTCCATGCGGCTGGAATAGGGGATGTCGGGACGTCCCGCCAGCACTGCGGCCAGCGAGGCGGCGGTCTCGGGATTGTGGTCCTCGTCGGGACCGGGAAGCGCCACGATCAGCCCGCCCGAAACGGTGTGGGCCAGACGGTGCATGTCGTAGATCTGGGTGGCGAGCAGCAGCTTGCCGATGTTGGAGAATACCGCGTCGGGCATCACGTTGCCGGCGGGATCCTTGACGCAGTAGACCGAGGAAGCCACGCCGCAGGCATAGAAACCTTCCACGATCTTGATCAGTTCGACCATCTGGTCGCGGATGTGGCCATGGCGCTCCGGATCGAGGCCGTTCGCCTCGATCATCAGCGCACCGGCGCCGATCAGGAGATCACCGAAGCCGGCGCGCGCGCCGATGCAGGTGTGACGGTGATGCGTGGCGTAGGAGGTGGTCATGTAGCCGGCGGCCTCGGTCTCGCCGGCCATGAAGACGCGCTCCCACGGCACGAAGACGTCCTCGAAGATCACGACGCCGGTCGACTGGCCGTATCTGCCGGAAAACTTCGCCGCCGCCTCGCCCGGCCGGCCGGCGCGGCGTGCCACGACCGTCACGCCCTCGGCATCGACGGGAACGGCGCAGCAGACGGCGAAGTCGGCGTCCTCGGGAGAATGGGTACGACACGGCATGACCAGAAACTCGTGCATGTAGGGCGCGCCGGTGACGATCGCCTTGGTGCCGGAAATCACGATGCCGTCCCTGCGCCGCTCCTTGATGTGGACGTAGGCGTCCCGGTTCACCTGCGCGCCGGGCCGTTTCGAGCGGTCTCCCTTGGCGTCCGTCATGGCGACGCCCAGCGTCAGGTCGCGATCCTGGGCGTCGTGCATGTAGGCGAGGAAGCGCTGGTGATAGTCGGTGCCGTGTTCGTCGTCGGCCCGCTTCGTGCCCTGCAGAATTCCCGCAAAGGCATCATGCGTGAGATAGCGCTGCGCGCAGCCCGATATCCTGCAGGCGAGCCTGACGGCCTCCAGCTTGTAGAGCAGGTCGGTCGAGTCCTCGTCGACATGGACCATCCTGTTGACGGTCTTGCCGGAACTGCCCTGCGTGGCGAGCATGATCGGTGCGTGTTCCGGCACGTGGGCGAGGTCGTATGTGACGCCGATCGCCGCTATGCCGGGCATCAGCAAGGGTTCGTCGGCAACGCTCTCGACGCGGTTCCCCTCCACGAAGACGCGCGGACGATAGGCGCGCAGGGACTCGCGGTAGTCGGCGGCGGTCATCAGCATGGCTTCGTCCTCCCGTCATCTTGCCTTCGGCTTGCCGGGAGATTCGAACGGCGTTAGAAAAAGATCAAGAGAAAATCGAACGGTGTTCGAATGAGCCTTTCCGAAGCTAGGACGACCCGTCGTCGCGCGGCCGATTCCAGGCGCGACGGCATCATCGCGGCGGCCCGGCGGGTCTTCGAGGCCGAAGGGCTCGAAGGCGCATCTCTGCGCGCGATCGCGGCCGAGGCCGGCTACACGCCGGCGGCGCTCTATTTCCATTTCGCCTCGCGCGAAGCGCTCTACGCCGAAGTGCTCGAAGGCTCCATCGCGAAGCTGAAGGCCTTCGTCGCGGCGGCGGCAGCGCGCCAGGACGAGCCGGCCGCCCGCCTTTCGGCCGCCGCGCTCGGCTTCTTCGACTTCTACACAGAGAACCCGCGCGAACTCGACCTCGGTTTCTACCTCTTCAAAGGCGGCATGCGGCCGAAGGGCGTCGGCCGCGAGCGCGACCGCATCCTCAACGCGGCGCTGGCCGATGCGCTTGCGCCGATCGCTGAGGCCGCCGCGTCGCTCGGCGCGGATGCCGGGGCGACCCGGCTGGCCGTGGCCGACCTCTTCGCGCATGCGACGGGACTGCTCCTGCTTCACCACACCGGACGCATCCGCATGTTCGGCGCCTCGGCGCGCGCCATGATGGCGGGACACGCCGCCAGGATCGCCGACGACATCAGGGGAGAGCGGTCATGAAGACCATGGAAGCGGGGCGGTCGACGCTTCTCGTCATCGATTTTCAGGCGCGCCTGATGCCTGCCATAACCGGCGGCGACGCCGCGATCGCCAACGCTGGCAGGCTGGTCGAGGCGGCACGCCTGCTGGACGTGCCGATGATCGTCACCGAACAATATCCCAAGGGGCTCGGCGCGACGGTGGATGCGCTCGACGTCGAGGGTGCGCCCGTTGTCGAGAAGCTCACCTTCGGCGCCGCACGGGCCGAGGGCTTCGCCGGGCATCTGCCCAGGGACAGGCCGGACATGGTGGTTACCGGATGCGAGGCGCATGTCTGCGTGCTGCAGACCGTGCTCGGCCTGCTCGACGCCGGCCACCGGGTGTTCCTCGTCGCCGATGCGACCGCGTCGCGCAGCCCCTCCAACCGGGACGCCGCCATTGCGCGCATGGAACGGCACGGCGCGGAAATCGTGACGACGGAGATGGTGATCTTCGAATGGCTGGGTACGGCGGCGCATCCGCGCTTCAAGGAAACGACGGCGCTGATCAAATAGGCTTTCGCCACGGCAGCGACGTTTTTTCGCGGCCGATTTTCGCATCGCCGTCGCCATCTGTGCTATCTGCCTTGCGTCCCGAAAGACACGAGGCCGACTTGAGCGACCATGGTCCGAGGGGATGCGACGATGGTCCGAATCCTCATGGGACGGAAGACCAATGGCAATCGACGCGAAATCGCGTGTTATAGTCCCCGGGACGGGGACTGGCGCTGCGAGGGGCGTCCGATAGGCAAAAACGAACCGGCGGGCGGCCGCCGCAAGATTTGAAGAACGAGAACCGGCGACTGCGGGCCGGCGATCGGACGGGAGCAGAAAATGGATTTCGAGTCCTTCTTCGCCGCCAAGCTCGACGCGCTTCATGCGGAGGGGCGTTATCGTGTGTTTGCGGATCTGGAGCGTCG
>VFQR01000470.1_pt1 | contig 55818 bp, 54 predicted proteins | sample 3512321 | NCBI WGS metagenome assembly VFQR01 (sample SAMN10412374, study PRJNA504923) | tailings metagenome | isolation source: Relicate 3 Philex TSF1 revegetated site | place: Philippines: Tuba, Benguet | collected 2017-08-29 | reverse complement strand
GTCCTTCGAGGCTCGCCTTCGACAGGCTCAGGCTCGCACCTCAGGATGAGGGAGGTTGGTGTCGGGCATCGATGTGGGACGTGATGCGCCTCGGGTTGGGTGCGTCCTTCGAGGCTCGCCTTCGACAGGCTCAGGGTCGCACCTCAGGATGAGGGAGGTTGGCACCCGGCCGTCCTCATCCTGAGGAGCGAGCCCTCGCTTGAGCCCAGGCGCTGCACGACCGTCTCCAGGCGAGCCTCGAAGGACGCACCTATTCCGGCAGGTTCTCCATCAGGAACCGCACCTGGTTGCCGCCCATCGCAAGGCCGATATCCTCGACCGAAAAACCCTCGGCAATCATCGCCTCGGTCACCTTTTCGACGCCGGTGGCGTCGAAGGGCACCAGCACCGCGCCGTCGAAGTCCGAGCCGAGCGCCAGATGCTCCACCCCTACGAGGTCGGCGACATAGCGCTGGGCCTTCGCGATCGACGCGGCATTGGGCGCGCAGACGGCCGTGGGCCAGAAGCCGATCCCGACGAGCCCGCCGCTGGCGGCCACCGCCCGAAGCTGGTCGTCGCTGAGGTTGCGGTTGTTGTCGCATGTGCCGCGAATGCCGGTATGCGAGAACACGACCGGCTTCGTCGCCATGGCCAGCACCTCGTCGATCGTCGCCGCCGAACTGTGCGACAGGTCGACGATCATGCCCAGTTCCTCCATGCGCCGCACCATCTGCCGGCCAGCCTCCGTCAGCCCGCCCTTTTCCAGCCCGTGCGCGGATCCCGCCATCTCGTTGTCGAAGAAATGCGTCGGCGACATCATGCGGTACCCAGCCTCGAACAGCACGTCGACATTGGCCGGATCGCCTTCCAGCACCTGCGCGCCTTCCAGCGCCAGGATGCCCGCCACCATCTCCCGGTTCGTCTTGCGCCGCTCGAGGAACGCTTCCAGCTCGCCGCGCGAGCGCACCATCACCAGCCGGCCGTCGGATTCCTCCGCCATCCGCCTCAGGCGCTCCGCCTGGTAGAGCGCGCGTTCCTTCAGGCTGGTCCACGTCCTGACCGGCCACCGCTGCCCGATGGCCAGCAGCGTGACGTTGTCCGTCCTGTCGTCGTTGCGCTCGATGTTGAGCCCGCGCGGCGTCTTCGACACCACCGCAAAGACCTGCACGGCCACGTTCGCCTCGATCAGCCGCGGCACGTCCGTGTGCCCGCGCGATCCCCGCTTCAACAGGTCGCGTCCCCAGAGCAGCGCGTCGGCATGGAGGTCGGCGACCGTCAGCGTCTCGTGCAGCGCGGCGGCGCGTTCGGACGCGTCGTAGGGCGGGCGCTCGGCCACGCCATTCATGGAGTCCTCGACATAGCCGGGCAGGTAGAAGAAGAAGATGCCGAGCCCCGCCACGACCAGCAGGGCGACCATCGCTGCCGCGATTTTCAGTATGCGTCTCACGGTCGGCTCCTCCCCCTCCGCGTCGAGAAATGCCAGTCGATCAGCGCCGGCATGTGCGGCATCAGCCCTTCCGGCCGCCTGTCCGCAGCCGTCATCACCACCGGTCCTTCGATCTCCGGACCGGCGTCGGCTGCAACGAAGCGCGCGATGGCGTCGGCGAGAGTGCCGGAACCCAGGCCCGAATGAAAGCGCCGGAAAAGCACCGTCCCTTCCGGGATCGAGTAACCGTGCAGCGCCGCCTCGCGCTCGGTTTCGTCGAGGTCGAGGCCGGTCTCTTCCAGCACCTCGCGGCGCATGTTGAAATCCACGTCGACGCGCCCCCCCGGAAAGTCCTCCGGCTCAAAGGAGCCCGCCGCGAAATAGACCCGGCGGGGATTGGACGTGTGCGCGCCCATGCGGATCGCCACCAGGTCGCCTTCTGCTCCCGCCAGCACCGCATGCGCGTAGGCGTGCTCGGCCCCGGGCATGCGCGTCGCCCGCCAGTAGAGGAAGGTCGAGTAGCGTGCGGGATGGCAAAGCCCCTCCAGCCGGCCGCCGCGATAGACGAGCCTGGAGAACAGCACGACCGTGCCGTCGAAGACCGAGGGACTGCGTTCCTTCTCCGCGCGCCAGTGCGCGGCGATCGCATCCCCGTGTGAAAGCTCCAGCGGGTGCGGCGACGGATCGAGCCGGATGTCCAGCTCGCCGATCGGAAATACCGTGCCGCGGGGCAGGTCGAAGCCCACGGTCAGGTCGGCCTCAGCGTGACCGCGACCGGGCAGTGGTCGGACGATTTCGGCCTGTCCCATCCCGTGCGCGGAAAGCGTTCGACCTCCTGCCCCGGCGGAAATGGCGTGCGCCACGGCTGCCCTGCCCGCACGATGTCCGGCACCGCCTGCGGGTTGGCCGCCGCCAGTGCCGGCGAGCACAGGATGTAGTCGAGCTGGCACAGATGGCGCTCGGAAGGTCCGCGCGTGTGGTAGAGCGTCCAGCGATCGAGCACCGGGCGCCGCTCCACCAGGTTCACGGCGAAGCCGTCGCCCAGGAGCACGTCGAGCGCCGATGCCGCCTCCGCAACCGGCTCGAAGCCGTAGTCGCGATCCTCGCCGCCCGACACGATCACCCTCTCGCGATAGTCGTTGAGGTCGCCGCAGATCAGCCAGTTGCGGCGTCCGGCATGATCGGTCCCGAAACGCTGCTCGATGATGCGCCTGACGGCCGCCGCCTCCGCGCTGCGCACCGGCATCGAGGCCTGCCGGCCGTCGAGGCCGCCCCTGGCGCCGGTCATCGATTTCAGGTGCAGCGAATAGATCGTCAGCGGCCTGCCGCCGATCCTCAGGTCGAGTTCGAGGCAGTCGCGCCGGAATACCCGCTCGTGCGGTTCCTCCCCCAGCGCGGCCGGGTCGGTGATCGCGGCGCCCAGGTCACCAAAGGTCACATGGGCGTGGCTGGTCATGCGCACGAACTCGATGGGTTCGCCCGTGCGCGTCTCCTCGCGCATCATCACGGCCACGTCGATGCCGCGGCTGTCGTTGCCGGGCGTGGTGAACTTGTGGCGGTAGCCGCTGCCGATCATCTTGAAGAGATAGCCGTATTCGAAGGCCTTCAGCGCATCGAGATTGTCCACTTCCTGCAGGCAGACGATGTCGGCCCGCGTCGCCGCGATCGCCAGCGCGGAGAGCTGCCGCGCGTCGTCGGTATGCGCGATCATGCGCGCCTGCTCGAGCTGCCGGTATTCCAGCTCGTCGCGGATCTGGTAGAGCGCCAGCGCCCGGTCCTGGTAAAGTTCGTTGCGGTAGCCGGTGAAATCGAACCTGTTCATCAGGTTCTCGACGTTGAAGGTGGCGACGCGAAACGGCATGGCCCGAAATTGGCCCGGCGGCGCCCCCAAGGCAAGCGGCCGGATGATGCCCAGGGTCCCGCGTTCATTTGCGGTTCATTTACCACGCCCTAGGCTTGGTCGGTTCCAGCCGGCCAAGGGCCGGGCGGAACCCGTGGGGTGTTTTCTGCATTCACCGTCAAGGGAGGAACAACCCATGCTGTCCAGATTTTCCGCACTGATCGCCGGGAGCCTCGTTGCCCTCGGGCTCGCGAGCGCGCCCTCGATGTCGGCTCCGCTCCAGACCCGCACCGCGATGCCGGCGACGACGGCCGCAGCGCCCATCGAGATCCAGCAGTGGCGCCACCGGGCTCACGGTGGGGTGCAGCCCCGCCATCGCGCCGACCGCCGTTGGGACCGCCCGCGCCATCATGGCCGCCACTGGGATCGCCCGCGCCACCACGGCAGCCACTGGAATCGCGGCGGACCGCGCTTCCACCACCGCCACGCCCACCGTCCCTACCGCCCGATCTACCGCCAGCCGGCGCCTTATGTCGATCTCTACGTGCCCGGCCCGCGCTATGTCCCCGGCCCCTACTACGCGCCGCGCTACAACTATCGTGCCGCCCGGAACCTCACTGCCGCCCATGTCAACTGGTGCCACAACCGCTATCGGTCGTATCGCGCCTACGACAACACGTTCCAGCCCTACAACGGGCCGCGCCGGCAGTGCGTCTCGCCATACATCTGAGCGCCATCGGGATCGGTGCGGTCGGTCGTCGGATCGGCCTTACCCTTCCTTAACCATTCGCGCTAAACTGAAAGGAACGGGCGGCACGCATTGGGGCAAGGCCGCTCGCGGAAGATATCCATGAATGACGCGGATGCGGGCGAAACCCGTGGCAGCCGTCGTCGGCGCGTTCTCAAGCGCGCGACGATCCTCGGCAGTGGAACGGCCTCCGAAATCGGATGCGTGGTCAGGAACGTTTCGGACGGCGGGGCCGAGATCGTCGTCTCGCCGGACGTGCCGGTGCCTGAGCGATTTCTGCTCTACGTACCCACCGACGGCATCGCCTACCGGGCCGAACTGCGCTGGCGCCGCGGCGATCGCGCGGGCCTCAGCTTCTCGGGCACCGAGCCGAAGCCCTCCTGGCACTACGGCTGACCGGAAGGCCGCCGGCCGGCCCGCTCAGTCCAGCGTCACGCCCACGTCGCGCGTCGAACGCCAGCGGACGGTGGCGAAGCGCGGGCCGTCCGCGCCGATCCGAAGCGTGAAGCTGGGCGGTACGGCCGTGGTCTCGCCGAACACCAGCCGCGCGCCGGCCTCGGTCTGGTCGCGAACGACGCATTCCAAGGCGCCGAAGCCACGATTGAACGTGAGCAGTCCGCCCTTGAACACGCGGTTGCGGCGCTGGCCACGCCGTTCCGGACGCTCCTGCGTCTCTGACTTGCCCTGTTTGCTGACGGTCGCCATGCGAGCCTCCACCGTTTCGTCCGGGCATGCGATGCGAGATCCATGCCACGAATCCTGTGCCATTCCGGAACGAATGCACCGAAGACGTCATCCATCGCCAGTCTTGACGACGTAAAGATAGACCCTAGTTCCTCGTCTGCATCCTGCTTTGGGGAAAGGCGTCGACAATGAAGACCGTGCTCGTCACCGGCTCGTCCGGCTACATCGCCAAGCATATCGTCCATCAGCTGCTCGCCGCGGGCTTCGACGTTCGCGGATCGGTGCGCGATCCCTCACGTGGCGCAGAGGTCCGTTTGGCGGTCGCGCGCGCGCTCGGCGCCGATCCCGGGGGCAGGCTTGCCTTCGTCACGCTCGACCTTGACCGCGACGATGGCTGGGATGAGGCCATGCGCGGCGCCGACGTCCTCGTCCACACCGCCTCGCCCTTCCCCGTCGTGCAACCCCGCGACGAGGCGGAGGTCGTCCGTCCAGCCGTCGAGGGTGCCCGGCGCGCCCTGCGTGCCGCACTTGCTGCAGGTATCGGCCGCGTCGTCATGACGTCCTCGGCGGCAGCCGTCATATACGGCCGCAAGTCCGGCGCGAGACCCGTATATGACGAGACCGACTGGACCGATCTCTCCAATCCGTTGCTGACGCCGTATATCCGCTCGAAAACCCTTGCCGAGCGCGCCGCCTGGGAGGTTGCCGCCGCGAACGCCGCCTTGCGCCTGACCATGGTCAACCCCGGGCTCGTGTTGGGCGCACCCCTGGACGACAGGTTCGGGACCTCGCTCGGCGTCGTCGAGCGCATCCTCGCGGCGAAGGACCCCGCAATGCCCCGCGCGTCCTTCCCGATCGTCCATGTCCGCGACATCGCACGCATGCATGTCGCCGCGATCGACAACCCCGCCGCCGAAGGCCGCCGGTTCCTGGGTGCGGACGCAGTGGCGTCCTTCGCCGACATGGCGCGCATCCTGAAGGCCGCGCTTGCCGGCCGACGCATCGTCACCCGCGAGGCACCCGACTTCCTCATCCGCTTCATCGGCCTGTTCGACCGCTCCGTCGGCACGATACGCCCGGATCTCGGACGGACATACGACGTGTCGTCCGCCGCTGCGCGGGAGGTACTCGGAATCGACTTCATGAATGCACGCCAAACCATTGTGGACTCTGCGCAATATCTCCTTGCGCGTAGACAGGGCTAAACAGCCGCCGATCAGCCCTTTTTGGTCCAGTCGCGGCCAAGCGGTTGCACAGCCCATTGATGCAACCCGGGTTTGTCCCGTAATTTGACATAGGACTTTAGTGCAATTCGGATCGACCTTCGGGACTGGTCATGAACCGTTTGCTGAAATCCGTTCTGACGGGCGTCATTCGCTCGGGCAACCTCACCATCATCGGGCATGACGGCGAGGCGCATGTCTTCGGTGACGGCACGGGCACGCCGTGCCGTGTCGCGCTACGCAGCCGCAGGGCCGAATTCGCCATCACGCTCGACCCCGAACTCGGTGTGCCGGAAGCCTACATGGACGGCGAGTTGGAGATCCTGGAGGGCGATCTCGTCGACCTCCTTGCCATCGCCTATCGCAATGTCGGGCCGACGGGCACTGTCTCGGCCGCCTGGACCAAGCCTCTGGAACGGGTGCGCATGGCGATGCGTCGCCTGCAGCAGATCAACACGGAGGCACGGGCACGCCGCAACGTACGCCACCACTACGATCTGTCGGGCGAGCTCTACCGGCTCTTCCTGGATTCCGACCTGCAGTATTCCTGCGCCTATTTCACGCGTCCCGACGCCACGCTGGAGGAGGCTCAGGCAGCCAAGAAGCGGCTGGTCATGTCCAAGCTGCAACTCGCCGACGGCCAGTGCGTGCTCGACATCGGCTCGGGCTGGGGCGGGCTGGCACTCGACATCGCCCGCGCCTACGACACCGACATACTCGGCGTCACCCTGTCCACCGAGCAGCACGCGGTCGCGACGGCGCGCGCCCAGGACGAGGGCCTCGACGGCCGCGTGCATTTCGACCTCAAGGACTATCGCGACCTCCAGCAACGCTTCGACCGCATCGTGTCGGTCGGCATGTTCGAGCATGTCGGCGTCAACCACTACCAGACCTTCTTCGGCAAATGCGCCTCGCTGCTCAAGCCCGACGGCGTGATGGTGCTGCATACGATCGGGCGCAGCGGCCCGCCTTCCGTCACCGCCGCCTTCATCCGCAAGTACATCTTCCCCGGCGGCTACATACCCGCGCTCTCCGAGATCCTGCCGGCCGTCGAACGCGCGGGCCTGGTTCTGTGCGACGTCGAGATCCTCCGCCTGCACTATGCAGAGACGCTGAAGCTGTGGCGCCAACGCTTCCGCGCGAACTGGGCCGAGGCCGCCCGGCTCTACGACGAGCGCTTCTGCCGGATGTGGGACTTCTACCTCGCCGCTTCCGAAGCGTCGTTCCGCTGGCAGGACACGGTCGTGTTCCAGCTCCAGCTTGCCCGCCGCAACGACGTCCTGCCCGTCACCCGCGACTATATGAGCGCTCGCCCCCCGCGCGCCGCCGCCCGTCCGGCCCGGCGCCGCCAGCGCGAACGCTCCTGACCCGCGCCTGCGGCTTTGACTTGGCTACGGCGCTGCGCTATGCGCCTCCACCTCGATCATCACGGGCTTCCGTCCCATTGCGCTACCTCAGGCTCCTCGTCTTCGCCGGCATCCTCGCCGCCGCCTGTCTCGCCGTCGACGCCGTGCTCGTCGGCTCCGGCAGCGGCTATTCGCTCAGCGATTCACGCGGTCCCGGCCAGATAGCGCTGTTCCTCATCATCATTCCCGCGATCGCCCTGTTCTCGCGCTTCGTCGCCGGCGTCGACATATTCGGCTGGTTCGGCCTCTACTGGCGCGAGCGCGGCCGGGCGCTGCGCGGCTTCGGCATTGCCTTCGCCTTCGGCTTCGGCGTGATGCTGGCCGGCTATCTCTTCCTCGCCGCCATGGGTCAGGCATCCTTCTCGCAGGCTGCATGGCAGGCCATGTCGCTGAAGATCGTCGAGCGCACTCTCGTGGGGCTCCTGGTGGTGGTGGTCCTTGCCACCACCGAGGAACTGATCTTCCGCGGCTTCGTGCTGCGCTATCTGCGCTCGGCAACGGGAGCGGCGCTCACCATCGCCGCCGTGGTCGCCTCATCCGCGATCTTCTCGGTCACGCACCTGATCGCGCTGCCGCCGCCGCATTTCACGCTCGATTACTTGCCGCTGCTCTTCGGCCTGTTCCTGCTCGGCGCGCTGCTTGCCGTCACCTATCTGGCGACCGGGTCGCTCGCCATGTCCATCGGCCTCCATTCCGGCCTGCTGGGCTTCAAGGTATTCCTGCGCAAGACGCAGCTTGTCGAGGTTACGCCCGAGGCCTGGTGGCTCAACGAATCGACCGACATCCGCGTCTCGCCCGTCGCCTGGGGCGTGCTCGTCGCGATGGGTGTCGTGATCTTCCTGCTGCGTCACCGCCTCTATGCGCGCTTTGCCGTCGAGCGGCCGGTCGTGTGCCCGCCGCAAGGCTCCGCTCTGGTCGATCCGCGCCTCACCGCACCCCGCGCAGCGCTATTTCGCTGAAATCTCGTCGGCGGCCGGGAACGTGTCGACGCCCGCGCGTCGCTCGTCCGCCTGGAAGACGCTGAGCCTGCCGGACGTCTCGAAAAACGCGCATTCGACCTCGCCGGTATTGCGGATCCCCGCGACCCGCAACAGCGCCATGAGCTCGCGCCGGGTGAGCGCTCCGCCGCGCAGAGCATCCTCTACGATCGCGCCGTCGCGCACCACCAGCAGCGGCCGGCCCTCGACGGCGTGTTCGAGCCGCCGGGAGCGCGCGATGAGGGCTCCCGTCAGGCGATGCATGATCATGACGACCGTGATCACCGCGATCCCCTGCGCCAGCCCCACATCGGGATAGAACATCGGGTCGCCGGCCGCCGATCCCACCGCGATGACCAGCACGAACTCGAACGGGCCGATCTGTCCGACGCTCCCCTGCCCCATGAGGCGCGCAAGCACGATCGTGTAAAGATACATCACCACCGTGCGGAACACGATCTCGACATAGAAGCCGGCTGTCGCGGTGTCGGCCTCCCCGAATAGCACGCGGAAGACTTCCGAACCGTCGATCATGGGCGTTCCCTCGCGAAATCGACACAGCAACGCCGCCTGTTTCAGCAGGTTCCTATGCAACCGCCGCAACCTGATGCACGCACAGGAAGCATCGCCGGCGAGCGTGCCCTTCAGCGCTCGATACTAGGGTTGGTCCTGCGGGCACGAAGCCCGGACCATCCGCTCCCAAGCGGCTCAACCTCCAGCCCCTTCCGCTCCCCTCGGGCGGAAGGGGCCCATTCGTCGAAGGAGCGGACGCCGATGGACACGCGCCCTCTTCGCGCCCTCGTCCTGGCCCTCGCCTGCGGGCTCGGCCTCGGCAAGCTGCACGCCGAGCCGGCGACGCGCGCCTCGATGGCTCTGGAGACGCACCGCACCTCCAACGCGCTAGACAACGACCTGCCGCTCGCCGACACCATTGTGGTCCTGCGCGGCGCGATCTCGCATCTTCAGCCCGTCGACGACGGACATCTGAAGCTCGGCGCCGAATTCAAAACGAAAAGCTTCGCGACCTATGATTTCGAGGACGACCGCAAGCTCGCGCTCTCGGTCGAACGGCTCGCCCGCATTTCCGACCGTCTCGAACTGCGCGGCACGCTCGCCTACGCCATCCTCGACGAGGGCGACGACCTGCGCATCGGGCCGCTCGCCCTCGGCATCCGCACGAAGACGCATTCACTGCGCGGCGCGCTGGATGCCGGCCTGCGCGTCGGCCATGGCTGGACGCTTCTCGCCGGCCTGGACGCGCTCGCGGCGCGTCCAGGCGCCACGCACTTTGCCGGCGGCCTGCTGGCACCCTTGAAGCTCGAGGCCGACCGCGACCGCCTCGGCTTCAGCATCGGAGCGCTCCGGACCGAGGGACGCCGCCGCGTCGGCGCCACCTTGCACGGCTCGCGGGTCGAGGCCGAGCGGCTCGGGGATCCGCCCTCGGCCCGCTCCTTCTCCACCTGGGCGTTGCGCGGCGAATACGGCTTCGACGACGCACGCGGCACGTCGCTGTCGCTTCGCGCCGGCGCTGAATGGCTGCGCGACGCCGAAGGCCTCTACGACCGCGTCCTGCCCGTATACGAGATCGTCGCGAGCACGCCTCTATGGAAGGAATTGTCCCTGCGCGCGGCCGTGAATGCCGGCTTCGAGACCGTCGACACCGACGATCCGCTGGCCTCCTACAGGCGTCGCGGCGAACTGGAACTGAAGCTCCCGGTCTCGTCGGCGACCTCGCTTGGCGCCGGTGTCTTCGCCGAAACCCGGCGCAATCTTCTCCTGGAGAACGACGAACACTGGCGCGGCTTCTACGCCGAGGTCGCGCACCGGCTCTCGCCTTCGACGAGCCTGCTCGTCCGGTTCGACCACGCCGGCAAGCACATCACCGTGGTCGGAATCCGTGAGCGCACCACGGCGCTTTTCCTCAGGCTCTCCGCTGCGCTCTGATGCCGGGGCGGGAGGACGCAACCCTCCCGCCCCGGTCCCTCGCCGCTGCCTAGCGACGCTTGCCGAGCGAATAGCTCTTGCTGTTGGTGAGGATGCCGGCACCGATGCCCGACAGGATGCCGGTGCTGTTGCCGCTCAGGATGCCGGAAACGTTGTTGCCCGACAGGATCGGCGAACCGTTGAGGACGGCGATGCCGTTGAGCGCGTTGACGCTGCCGATGCCCACCGACGGCGACACGTTCACCAGCCCGCTCGACAGGTTGAAGCTCCCGTTGGAGCCCCAGCCTCCCGCGTGGGCCGCACCCGATGCCATGGCGAATGCGATGGCGGCACAGGTCGTGATGACGATCTTCATTGCTACTCTCCTTGCTTGGGTTTCCCATCGTTCCCAGGCGACTGCCTCCGGAACGCAGCCAAGCAGCGCGGAAGTTCGAATACAACCAAAAATGGTGGTTAACCTGCGGATACAACCCGTATACCGAAGCTTAACTTTAACGCTTGAGGTTAACCGGGCTCAGGCCCGTTCCCACTTGTCGAGAAATGCACCGATCTTCATCGACTGCATGTCCGGCACCGCCTCGTGCAGGCGTTCGGGTGGCCAGTCCCACCAGGCGAGCCTGCCTATGCGGGCCCCCGTCTCAGCATCGAACCGGTCGCGCAGCTTGCGCGCCGGCGCGCCGGCCACCACCGTGAAGGCCTGCACGTCGCGTGTGACGACGGCGTTGGCGCCGACCACGGCCCCGTCCCCGATCGACACGCCGGGCATCACCACCGCCCCGTGGCCGACCCAGACGTCGTGCCCGATCGACACCCTGCGCGCGCGCCGCCTCTCGCGGAAATCTCCGTCGACGCCGAGATAGCGGAAATATTCGTTCGGACGGTAGCTGACCTTGTGGGTCGTGAGGCGCTCCATCGGGTGCTCGAGCGCGTTGATGCGGGTATTGGCCGCGATCGAGCAGAACTTGCCGATCTCGGTATAGATCGCCTCGCCGTGCCGCTCGAAATAGGAGAAGTCGCCGACCGTGACCTCGCGCAGGATGACCCGCTCGCCGATCGCCACGTGCCGCCCCAGCCTGCACCCCTTCAGCTCGGCCGTGGGATGGATGCGCGGTTCGGAGGATGTGAAACGGAGATCGGGACCGGCGCTCATGGTCCTGCGATAGCGCCGGCGCGCCCGGCCGGCAAGCGCGCTACTGCGGCTTGCCCTTTTCCCAGTCGACGGGCTGGTTGTAGAGCGGCACGGTCGAGATCGCCATCTTGGCCGAGCCGTCCTGCACCTGCCGGGAATGCGACAGGTAGATCAGCGTGTCGTTGGCGCGGTCGTAGATGCGGTTCACCACCTGCTGCTTCCAGATCAGGCTGATGCCCTGCTTGAAGACTTCCTCGCCGTCCTTGTCGAGTTCGATGTCGCCGATCTTGATCGGACCCGTCTGCCGGCAGGCGATGGAACTGTCGGACGGATCCTCGAACCAGTTGCCCTTCTGCAGCCTGTCGATGACGCCGCGCTCGAAATAGGAGACGTGGCACGTCACGCCCTCCACCTTGGGGTCGCTGATCGCCTCCACGATGATGTCGTTGCCCAGCCAGTCGACGCCGACCTCGCCGACCTCCTGCGCCTGTGCGGGAAGCCAGGCCACGACTGCCAGAAGGCCTGCCGCTATTGGATTGAGGGGCCGCATCGATGTCTCTCCGATCACTCGCGGCCATCCCGCCGCGTCGGTCAGGTGGTGACGGCCGCCGTGCCGCGCAATGGCGCCGGGGTGAAATTTCAGCCGCGCTCCTCGTCCGCGATCAGCATGCGCGCCGGCACGTCGGACCGGAACACGAAGAACTGCACCAGCACGCCCGAAAAATGCAGCCCGATCAGCACCGCGAGCACGTACTTGACGTTCTCGTGCAGATCCGCCGCCTCCTCGATGCCGCCGAACCATGCCGCCGCGCCGGCCAGAGGCGCCAGGATCAGCACAGCGTAGAAGGCCCAGTGGACGATTTCGGCCGCGAGCTTCGCCGGACCCGGCTCGCCTTCGGGCAGCGCCGGCACGCCCCGCCTCAACCGCAGCCAAAGCCGCCACAGCATGAGCGCCAGTATCAGCAGGCCCGACCATACGTGGAAGCTGGCGAAGCGCAGCGTCTCCGGGGACGCCGTCTCGCCGCGCTCGGCGGCGCGCCATGCGTCGGAAATGCCGTCATTGCCGAAGAGCTGGAAGAGGACCAGCCCGGCGATCGCCCAGTGCAGCGCGATCTGGGTCCCCGAATAGCCTTTCGGACGCCGTGTCGCCATCGTCCCTCCGCGCGGGTCGCGAGCCATACCTGCCAGCGGCAAGATAGCACCTTCGCGCCCCGGAGCCAGCGCGCTATACTCCGACACATGTCCAGGATGCGCGCCAACGCCCTCGCCCGTACCGGCCTCGTCGCCGCCATGTTTCTCGGCGCGACGGCGAGCGGGCTTGCCTTCGCGCTCTGGGCCGAGCAGGGCACGGGCGTATTCCGCGCCCTGGTCGAGACCGGCCTCGCCTGGTGCTTCTGAACTCCGCTCCCGCCACAACGACAGACTGGTAGACCCCGCCCATGATGCGAACGATCCTCATCGGCATTCTCGTCCTGATGGCCGCGGGCGTCGGCTTCCTGACGTTCGACTGGTATCGCGGCCGCATGGCGGGCGAGGCCTATGGCGGGCCCTTCACGCTGGTCGACGCGCAAGGCGCCGAGGTCACCGAGGCTGCCTTCCGCGGTCATCCCTCCGCGGTGTTCTTCGGCTTCACCCATTGCCCCGACGTCTGCCCCACCACGCTCTACGAGATGGATGGATGGCTCAAGCAGCTCGGGCCGGAAGGCCAATCCGTGCGCGCCTATTTCGTCACCGTCGATCCCGAGCGCGACACGCCCGAGATCATGGGCCGCTACGTCTCCAACGTGTCCGACCGGATCGTGCCCCTGACCGGCACGAGCGAACAGGTCGCCGCGATGCTGAAATCCTTCCATATCTACGCGCGCAAGGTTCCGCTCGAGGGCGGCGAGTACACGATGGACCACACCGCCTCGGTCCTGCTGCTGCGGCCCTCCGGCGACCTTTTCGGCACCATCGCCTATGGCGAGAACCCGGACAACGCGCTCGCCAAGCTCAAGCGCCTCGCCGCATCCTGAGAGCGTCCATGGCCCAGTCTCGCCTCTTCCTGCGGGCTCCGAAGGCGGAAGCCGAAAGGCTCTTCGCCGAACTCGGCATCCGGCTCGAGGAAGAGGGCATCCCGCTCGCCCTTGCCGAGCTCGACGAGGCGACGGGGCTCCACGAACTGTCGGTCTATGTCGAGGGCGACGACGGTCTCGCCGCCGAGGCGCTGCGCGCGGCCGCCGGGGGCATCGCGATCGACCGCGAGAGCCTCGACGATGTCGACTGGGTCGCACGCTCCCTCGAAGGTCTGAAGCCGGTCCGCGCCGGGCGTTTCCTCGTTCACGGCGGTCACGACCGCGCGTCGCGGCGCATCGGCGACGTCGCCATCGAGATCGAGGCCGGTCTCGCCTTCGGCACCGGCCACCACGGCACCACCTCCGGCTGCCTGGAAATGATCGACCGCGTCGTGCTTCGCGAACGCCCGCGCCGCGCGCTCGACCTGGGCACCGGCAGCGCCGTGCTGGCGATCGCCATCGCCAAGCTTTCCCGCCGGCCGGTGCTCGCCACCGACATCGATCCCGTGGCAACGCGGGTCGCCCGCGCCAATGCCGCGCTCAACGGCGTCTCCTCGCTTGTCGAGACCGCGACCGCGACGGGATTCTCCAGCCCCGCCTTTCGCCGCCGCGCGCCTTTCGACCTGATCGTCGCCAACATTCTCGCCCGCCCGCTCATGCGGCTTGCGCCCGAGATGGCCCGCCACTGTGCGCCTGGCGGATCGCTCGTCCTGTCGGGGATCCTCGATGGCCAGCGCGACGCCGTGCTCGCCGCCTATGTCGGCCAGCGTTTCCGCCACGTCGCGACGCTGCACCGCGAAGGCTGGTCGACCATCCATCTCAAGCGCTGAAACGGAAAAGGCGGCATCGCTGCCGCCTTTCGCCGATATCCCGAAATCTCGGGCGATCAGAACATGTGCTGGATCGCGCCGTTGCGGCGCAGCTGCTCGCGGGTGTAGCCGTGCGCCTTGAGCGTCTCGTCGTCGAGCATGAGCAGCGCGCCGTTGACGTAGCGGCTCGCCTGGCGCGTGCGCGCGTCAACGAGGGCGTCCATGGCGCTGCGGAAGAAACCGCGACGGTTGGCCTGAGTGGTCATTGGCATTCTCCTTGATATCGTTGGAAGACGTGTCCTCCACGATTTGAAAGGTAAGTATTGCTGACCTTTCTGACCAGTGCACTTTCCGCATGGGAACCATGCGATATCGCATTGCAACATAAGCACTTCTGCAATGCAGCATCAGGGTCGCGTTGCGCCTGCCGGACGGCCTCTGTAGGGTCCGCGCTCGGTCCGGAACGACGTTGGGAGACACCGCCGTGAATGCACTTTTCCAGAGTTTCGACGCGGTGTCCGATCCGGCCGCTTGCGCGGGACGGGTTGCCGCGCTGCGTGGGCGGCTGGCCGAAATGGGGCTACATGGCTTCCTCGTGCCGCGTTCCGACGAGCATCAGGGCGAGTATGTCGCTCCGGGCTCCGAGCGCCTGAAATGGCTGACCGGCTTTTCGGGCTCGGCCGGCGCGGCCCTTGTGCTCGCAGGCGAGGCGCATGTCTTCGTCGACGGGCGCTACACGCTACAGGTCCGCGAGCAGGTCGACCTTTCGATCTTCCAGGTGCAGAGCCTGGTCGAGACGCCGCCGGACAGATGGCTGGGCGCGAACCTCGCCGCCGGCAGCCGTATCGGCTTCGACCCCTGGCTCCACACGGTCGCCGAGGCCGCAAGGCTCGGCTCCGCCGTAGAAGAGCGCGGCGGCACGCTGGTTCCCGTCGACGCCAACCCCGTCGATGCGGTGTGGCCGGATCGGCCCGCCGCGCCGCGCGGCAAGGTGGTCGTCCATCCCCTCGCCCATGCCGGCGAGACGGCGAAGGAGAAGCTCGCCCGCCTCGCCACGGCCATCGGCGAGGCCGGGGCCGCCCACGCGGTCCTGACCGACCCCTCCTCGGTTGCATGGGCCTTCAACATACGTGGCGCCGACGTGCCCCATACGCCGCTCGTTCTGGCCTTCGCGATCCTCTCCACCGATCGCCTTCCGCTGCTTTTCCTCGATCCGGCGAAGCTCGACATCGAGACCGAGGCCTACCTGACCCAGCTCGCCGATCTCCGCGCTCCGGACGCGCTCGAGCCGGAACTGCACCGCCTGGCCAGCGACGGCGCGGCCATCGCGCTGGACCCGCAACTCGCCGCCGAGCGCCTGCGCCTCCTCGTCGAGGAAGCAGGCGGCAGGATCGTCAAGGCACCCGATCCGGCCCGCCTGCCCCGCGCGACCAAGAACGACGCCGAGCTCGCAGGCGCACGCGCCGCCCACCGGCGCGACGGCGCCGCCATGGCCGCCTTCCTAGCCTGGCTGGACTCGCGTCCGGCCGGTTCGCTCGACGAGATCACGGTCGCGACGAAGCTCGAATCCTGCCGGCGCGAGACCGGCGCCTCGATGCAGATGCCGTTGAAGGACATCTCCTTCGACACGATCTCGGGCGCCGGCCCCAACGGCGCGATCGTCCACTACCGTGTCTCGACCGCGACGAACCGGCAGCTCCGCGATGGCGAGCTCTACCTGATCGATTCGGGCGGCCAGTATGTCGACGGCACCACCGACGTCACCCGCACGGTCGCGATCGGCGCGCCGTCCGGGGAGATGCGCGACCGTTTCACCCGCGTCCTGAAGGGCATGATCGGCATCACCCTGCTGCGCTTTCCCGAAGGCACGCGCGGCATGGACATCGACGCGGTCGCGCGCCTGGCGCTCTGGAAGGCCGGTCTCGACTACGGCCACGGCACGGGCCACGGCGTCGGCTCGTATCTCGGCGTCCACGAAGGCCCGCAGCGCATCGCACGCACCGGCACCGAAAAGCTGCTGCCTGGCATGATCGTCTCGAACGAGCCGGGCTACTATCGCCAGGGCGCCTACGGCATCCGCATCGAGAATCTCGTGCTCGTCGCGCCGCCCGCCGGCATCGAGGGCGGCGACCTACCCATGCTGGGCTTCGAGACGCTGACGCTGGTGCCGATCGACCGCCGGCTGATCGTCCGCGAAATGCTCACCGCGGAGGAACATGCCTGGCTCGACGCCTACCATGCGCGCGTGGCCGACGAGATCGGCACCCTGGTGGACGGTCCGACGCGCGCCTGGCTGGAGGCGGCGACCGCCCCGCTCTGACGTCCAACGCATGTCGCCCGAAAGTGGGAGCCGGTTTCGGATTGATCCGATGCTCGATCAACAGCCCGGATCGTCATTTGTGCGTCCGAATAGACACACGGCGATCTAGATGTCGTTGTCGCGGACAACGTCCGTGACAACGACATCTAGCCGATGAGCTGGCGCAGCACGACGAGCACCAGCCCGCCGAGGAAGAACGAGCCCATGACGCCCCACCGCAGCGCGGCGAGCGCGCCGGCCGCGAGCGCGCCTATCTCGGGAATCCCCCCCGTGACCAGCGAAGGGGCGACCAGCGTCGTCAGCACCGCTGCCGGCACGGCGTTCAGCCCGGCCTCCACGCGAGGGTGCACGCGCTCGAAGCGCGACAGGATCAGGTGCCCGCCCGCGCGCGTCGCATAGGTCAGCACCGCGCCGGCCAGGATGATCCAGAGATTGACGGTCATGGCGCTGTCTCCCTGCCCGCACCCGGCGCGAAGGCCGCCAGCGCCACGCCCGCCACCGCGCCGATCGAGACGTGCCACGGCGATCCGACGAATTGGAACGCGAGGACCGACACGACGCCGCTCACAAGCACCACGGGCAGCCAGAGAGGCCGGTCGCGGAAGCCGATGACGAGCCCGAGGAAATAGATCGGCAGCAGGAAATCGAGCCCGAAAGTGTGCGCATCGGGAATGTAGCTGCCGAAGCTTGCGCCCAGCCACGATTCCGCGACCCAGCAGAGATAGATCGGCAGGCCCATGCCCATGAACCACGCGAAGGTGACCGGGCGCCCCTGCTCTGCCAGGCGCTCGGACTCGGCGAATTGCGGGTCTACGAGGAAGAAGAACCCGACCGCCTTCTGCCACGTCGTCCACGCGTCGAGCCTGCGCCCCACGGTCGCCGAATAGAGCACGTGCCGGAAATTCACCGCGAAGATGGACAGCGCGATCAGCCACGGCGCGATCTTCTGTCCGAAAAGCTCGATGCCCACCATCTGGCTCGCACCGGCATAGATCAGCGCGCTCATGGCGACCGCCTCGCCGACGGTCAGACCGTTCTGGACAGCGAGCGCCCCGAAAAGCAGGCCGAACGGAGCCGAGGCCAGCACCACCGGGAGTCCCGCGCGCATGCCGCGCACCAATTCGCCTGCGATCGGCGGGGCATGGTGCGCGCCTGTCGAAACCTGGTCCAAACTACGTCTCCCGGAACGGGCATCGTTTAGGTCAGGCAGGCTGACATGTCATTCGAATTCGATTGAACCAGCCTTGAGCGCGGAAAAACGTCCGGCGGGGGGCAATCCGCCGGACGACAGCATTCCAATGGGCGCCGCGAGGCCGGAACGGCATTTTTGTCCGGCCGCGACCGGCGCATCCTGCATACTGCGCCATCCAGCCTAGCGCGTGGCCCATCCGCTCCTCTTCACCCCAAAGGGTGATGCCGGCGCTTTTCCATGCTGCCCGACCTTAGCCCCCGACGCGCGCGAACCAGCCGTCCTCGTCGATCACCTCGATGCCGAGTTCGCTCGCCAGCTTGAGCTTTGACCCCGCGCCGGGGCCGGCGACGACCAAATCCGTCTTCTTCGATACCGAGCCCGCCACCTTGGCTCCCAGTCTTTCGGCCATGGCCTTGGCCTCGTCGCGCGACATGCGTTCCAGCGAACCGGTGAAGACGACCGTCTTGCCTGCCACCGGCGAAGAGACCGCACCGACCTGCTCCTCGTCGGCCGGGCTGACTTCGGCGAGCAGCGCCTCGATCGCCTCGCGATTGTGGGCCTCGGCGAAGAACTCCACCAGCGCCTCGGCAACCACCGTTCCGATGCCGTTGACGCCGACGATCTCCTGCCACTCGGCATTGCCCGCATCGCCCTTGCCTTCCGGCATCCGCGCCGCCTCGGCGGCCTTGCGCAGCGCCTCGAACGAAACGAAATGCCGCGCCAGCCTTTTGGCGTTCGTCTCGCCTATGTGCCGGATCCCGAGCGCGTGCAGGAAGCGCGACAGCGCCGGCGCGCGCCGCTCGTCGATCGCCTGGAAGAGCTTCTTCACCGACACCGGCCCAAAACCGTCGACGTTCTCGAGCTTGGTCAGCGAACCCTTCTGGCGCTCCGCCAGCGTGAAGATGTCCGCCGGCGTGCGCACGCTGAGCGCTTCGTCCTCGGCATTGAAGAAGAACTCGATCTGCTTTTCGCCCAGCCCCTCTATGTCCATCATGTTGCGGCCGACGAAATGCCTCAGCCGCTCCACCGCCTGCGCGGGGCAGATCAGCCCTCCCGTGCAGCGGCGTACCGCCTCGCCTTCCTCGCGCACGGCGTGGCTGCCGCAGGCCGGGCACTTGTCCGGAAAGACGTAGGGCCTTGCATCCGACGGCCGCTTCTCCGGGATGATGTCCAGTATCTGCGGGATGACGTCGCCGGCCCGCTGCACGACGACCGTGTCGCCGACGCGTATGTCACGACCCTCGCGGATCGGCTGCCCCGAATTGCCGATCCCCTTGATGTAATCCTCGTTGTGCAGCGTCGCATTGACCACCACCACGCCGCCGACCGTCACCGGCTCCAGCCGCGCCACCGGCGTCAGAGCGCCGGTGCGGCCCACCTGGATATCGATCGCCTTGAGAACGGTCGTGGCCTTCTCGGCCGGAAACTTGTGTGCCGTCGCCCAGCGCGGGCTGCGCGAGCGGAAGCCGAGCCGCTCCTGCAGGTCCAGCCGGTCGACCTTGTAGACAACGCCGTCGATGTCATAGGGCAGCTCGGCGCGCTGCGCCTCGATCGAGCGGTAATGCGCCAGCATCTCCTCGAGCGTCTCGCAGCGCGTCATCAGCGCGTTGATCTTGAACCCCCACTCCCCCAGCCGCCGCACCGCGTCGTACTGCGTCTCGCCGAGCGGCGCGCTCGTGTCGCCCCAGGCATAGGCGAAGAACTTGAGCGGTCTGCCCTTCGTCACCTCCGGGTTCTTCTGCCGCAGGCTCCCGGCGGCCGAGTTGCGCGGATTGGCGAATGTCTGCCCGGTTTCGGCCATGCGCTTCTGCAGGTCGAGGAAATCGTCGCGGCGCATGTAGACCTCGCCGCGCACCTCCACCACGTCCGGCGCCTCGCCCTTCAGCGTCTCGGGGATTTCGCCGATGGTGCGGATGTTGGCGGTGACGTTCTCGCCCGTCGTCCCATCGCCGCGCGTCGCCGCCGTCACCAGGCGGCCCTTCTCGTAGCGAAGCGACATGGACAGCCCGTCGATCTTCGGCTCGGCCGTGAACACGAGGCCGGCATCCGGCGACAGGTTCAGGAAGCGCCGCACCGAGGCGACGAAATCGACTACGTCGTCATCGGAGAAGACGTTGTCGAGCGACAGCATCGGCCTGGCATGCATAACCGGCGCGAAGGTCTCGGAAGGCGCGGCGCCGACCCTCAGAGAAGGGGAATCCTCGCGCATGAGTTCCGGATAGCGCGCCTCTATCGCGGCATTGCGCGCCTTCAGCGCGTCGTACTCGGCGTCCGATATGGCGGGCGCGTCTTCCCCGTGATACCGCCGGTCGTGCGCGGCGATCTCGGCGGCGAGCCGTGCCAGTTCCTCGGCCGCCTGTTCGACGGTCAGCTTCTCGGCGGGTATGGCGGCTGTGGACATGGCGTCTCTGATCCGATGGCCCGCCCCTCATCCGAGAAATCGGCGGTCAGGTCTGGTGCAACTGTCGACGCCGCTGCGATAGCGATCACGACGCCGTCTCGCTCAACAACCGGCTGGCTGCCGCGCGCGCCTCGTCGGTGACGGTCGCACCGGCCAGCATGCGTGCGATCTCCTCCTGCCGCGCGGAGGGTCCGAGAATGGCGATGCCGGTCGTCACCCGCTCGCTGCCGCCCTTGGAGATGAGGAAATGCGCTTCCGCCCGCGCCGCCACCTGCGGCGCATGCGTGACAGACAGCACCTGCACCTTGCGCGCAAGCCGTGCGAGCCGCTGGCCGATCGCATCCGCCACCGCCCCGCCCACGCCCGTGTCGATCTCGTCGAAGACCAGCGTCGGCGCCGACCCGCGATCGGCAAGCGCCACCTTCAGCGCCAGGAGGAAGCGCGACAGCTCGCCGCCCGACGCCACCTTCATCATCGGTCCCGGCCGCGAGCCCGGGTTCGTGCGCACCCAGAATTCGACCGTGTCGATACCCTCTTCGCCCCGGCTGTCAGCCTCCGGCCGGATCTCGATCAGGAACTCGGCGCGCTCCAGCTTGAGCGCCGGCAGTTCCGCCATCACCGCCTTGCGCAGACCCTCGGCCGCGGCCTGCCGACGCTCCGAAAGTGCCGCCGCGGCCCGGTCGTAGGCCTCGCGCGACTTCACGGCCTCGGCCTCCAGCCGCGCGAGTTTCGCCCCACCGGCCTCGATGTCGGCGAGGTCCGCGGCCATGGCGTCGCGCAATTGCGCCAGGTCGTCGACCGCAACGTTGAACTTGCGTGCCGCCGCGCGCAGCGCGAACAGCCGCTCCTCCGTCCGCTCCAGCCTTTGCGGATCGAACTCGCAGGCCGCCACCGCCTCGTCGACGCGTGTCTGAGCCTCGTCCAGCGCGACGAGCGCCTGGTCGAGGGCGGTGACGATCCCGTCGAGCAGCGCCGGGTTGTCGGCCGCCTTGCGCTGCAGCCGCCGCAACAGGCTGGCAAGCACCGGCGACGGGGCCGCGCTGCCGGAAAGCACATCCTGCGCGTCGGCGATGTCGGAGGCCACCTTCTCCGCGCGCATCATGTCCGTGCGCGCCTCGGCCAGCGTCGTTTCCTCGCCCGGCTCCGGGTCCAGCGCGGAAAGCTCCTCTACCGAGGCCGTCAAATAGTCGGATTCGCGCGCTGCGGCCTCGACCTTGGCCTGATGGCGCGCCAGCGCCTGCTCTGCCTCGCGCCACTGCGCCCATGCGCCGGCAACGGTGCGCGCATCGCCCTGCAGGCCGCCGAATGCGTCGAGCAGCGTGCGGTGCATGTCCGGATCCACCAGGGCACGCTCGTCGTGCTGGCCGTGCAGTTCCACCAGCAGCCGGCCGATGTCGCGCATGAGGCCGACGCTTGCCGGCTGGTCGTTGACGAAGACGCGCGTTCGCCCGTCCGCGCCCTGCACGCGCCGCAGCACGATGTCGCCCTCCTGGTCGAGCGCGTTGTCCGCGATGAGGGCGCGGGCGGCATGGTTCGGCGGCACGTCGAAGACGGCCGTCACCTGGCCCTGCGCCGCACCGTGGCGCACCAGCGCGGCATCGCCGCGCGAGCCGAGCGCCAGCGACAGCGCGTCGAGCAGGATCGACTTGCCGGCACCGGTTTCGCCGGTCAGCACGGAAAGGCCGGAGGAGAGATCGAGGTCGAGCCGCTCGATCAGGACGATATCGCGGATCGAGAGTTGCGAGAGCATGGGCCGGCGGCTGTGGACCTCAGGTGCCGAGGATGAGTGCGCCGGCCCTTGATATCCAGGAGCCCTTGTTTTCCCGCGGCTGCAGGCCGCCGGTCTGCAGCAGGGCGTAGGATTCCTTGTACCACTGGCTCTCGGGATAGTTGTGGCCGAGCACGGCGGCCGCCGTCTGCGCCTCGTCCACCAGCCCCATCGCGTAGTAGGACTCGGTCAGGCGCGCGAGCGCCTCCTCGACATGACGCGTGTTCGAATAGGTCTCCACCACCACGCGGAAGCGCTTGACCGCGGCGATGTATTCGCGACGCTCGAGATAGTAGCGCCCGACCTGCATCTCCTTGCCGGCGAGCTGGTCGCGGCCGAAGCGGATCTTGGTCTTGGCGTCCTCGACATATTCCGAATCGGGCCAGCGCTGCACCACTTCTTCCATCGCCTCGATGGCGCGGCGCGATTCGCGCTGGTCCTGCGTCACGTCGCGGATCTGGCGGAAATGGGACAGGCCGACGATGTACTGCGCATAGGCCGCGTCGTCGGTCGAGGGATAGAGCGACACGTAGCGCCGGCCGGCGTTGATCGCCTCGTCGTAATTGCCCTGGCGGTAATGCGTGAAGGCCGTCATCACCATCGCCTTGCGGGCGTATTCCGAATAGGGATGCTGGCGGTCGACGGCCTCGAACTTGGCGGATGCCTCCTTCATGCGGCCCGAATTCAGGTTCGCCAGACCCTGATTGTAGAGCACGTCCGCCGGCTCGCTCTGCTCGACATAGGTCGCCAGGTCGATGTCGTCGTCGGAGGCGCAGGACGAAAGCGCCAGCGACGCGGCGATCGCCGAGACCACGACGAGCGTCGCGCGTGCCGCGCGGAGGCCACCTGCTGCGGTTATGGATACCATGACTGTTTTCCGCCCCTCCGGCGCAATCGGCAATTCGGCCCGAGCCTTACCCCATGGAGCATGGGCCGGGCAACGCTGTGATGCAGCAATGCCGCAATTTTGTGGCGCCGGCTGCGCCCCGGATTCACAAAGATGTGGACGTCAGAGCGTATAGGGCGCGTTGACGGCGATCATTTCGGCCGAACGGCCCCGCTCGCGCCGCGCCGTCTCCACCAATTCAAAGGACGTCCTGTCCGACAGCAGCCGCTGCAGGGCCGCCGCGTTGAGCTTGTGCCCGCCGCGATAGGAGCGGAACGCGCCGATGAAGCGCGAGCCGGCCAGCGCCAGGTCGCCCATGGCGTCCAGCAGCTTGTGGCGCACGAACTCGTCGGGGTAGCGCAGTCCGCCGACATTGATGATCTGCGCGTCGTCGCCGATCACCACCGAGTTCTCCAGCGACGAGCCCAGCGCGTAGCCGGCGGCCCACAGGCGCTCCACGTCCTTCATGAAGCCGAAGGTGCGCGCCCGGGAGACTTCGCGGCGGAAAACGTCAGGCGTCATCTCGGTGGCGATCGACTGCCTGCCGATCGCCGGGCTCTCGAAGTCGATCTCGATTTCGAATCGCGTCCCGTCATGCGGCCGGAACTCCGCCCAGGAACCCCCGGCCTCAATGCGCACCGGCTTGAGCACACGAATGTAGCGGCGCTTCACCGGAAGGGTCTCGATGCCGACATGGTCGAATGCGGCCACGAACTCCGCCGCGCTGCCGTCGAGGATGGGCATCTCCGCGCCGTCGATCTCGATCGCCAGATTGTCGATCCCCAGGCCCACCACGGTGGCCATCAGGTGCTCGACCGTGGCCACGTGCACGCCGGCGGGGTCGCCCAGAACGGTCGAGAGATCGGTGGCGCCGATCTCGCTGTGCAGTGCCTTGACCTCCGCCCCGTCATGGAGCCCGTCGATGCGGTGGAAGACGATGCCCGTTCCGGCATCGGCCGGATTGAAGTGCACGGTCACGGCTTCGCCGCTGTGGACGCCGATTCCCGAGAGCGAGACCCGCGTCTTGAGGGTAGTCTGATGATCCTGCAATTCGATCCCCTGTCGTCGTCGGGCAGGTTCCGGCTTGGCTGATGTCACGCCATGGACGGAACTGGACTGCGCTGCGGCGGCGATCCCTTGTTCGACTGGCTCCGGCCCATCCCCATGATCCGGAACAGCCATGTCACCTTCGGACGGGAAGATAATGTGGTGTCCCGAAGGTTCCAAATCACGGTTTCTGTCTATCCGCAACCGTATAGGAACATCAGAAACAAGTCATATGCCACGGAAAATGTTCAGCATTCCAAATGAAGGCGGCGGACGCTCCCGCGCCCGCCGCCTTCATTTGTTACAGTTTGTTTCGGCTCAGTTGGCCTGCCGGCGCAGGAAGGCCGGAATTTCGAGCTGATCGTCGTCCTGAGTCGCGCGCGGCTGCGGGATGAGGCGGCCCTGCTCGTCCAGGCTCGCCCGGCGCGGTGCGTAGAGCTGCGCGTCCTGTCCCTGCGCCTTGCGGATTTCGGGCGCCGCCTGCCGCAGCTTCGGTTCGCGAACCTGCGCCGGCTGCAGTCGGGCCGGCTCCTCCTCGCGACGCGACAGTCCCGTCGTCAGCCGCTTCAGCAGCCGCATCGGACCGCTCTCCTCGACATCGCCCGTGCGCGGTGCCGTCTTGGCCTCGAACTCTGCCTGCACGACCGGCGGGAAATCCTCCACGCGCGGCATCCGTGCACTCTCGGGCGCGATCGGCGCCTGCTCCATCCGGTGCTGCACCGGTGCAGGGGCCGCCTGCTGCGGGGCGGGTTCGGAGGCGAAGATGCGGTTCACCGGCTGGAAAGCCTCGGCCGGCTGCGGGGCGGCGGCACGCTGTGCTGCTGCGAGTGCCGCGTCGTTTTCGGCCTGGCGGATCGCGTCGGCGACGGGATCCTGCCGCACCGGCTCGGCAATGCGCGCCTGCGGCTGCTGCGGGGCGGTCGTGCGTACCTCGACCGGCCGCTGCTGCACCGGCTTCTGCGGCGCTCGGATGGCGATCGGCGCCGCCGCGATCTGCTCGGCCGACTTGTCGATGCCCGTGGCCACGACCGAGACGCGGATAACGCCTTCCAGTTCCTCGTCGAAGGTCGCGCCGAGGATGATGTTGGCATCCTGGTCGACTTCCTCGCGGATGCGGGTCGCTGCCTCGTCCACCTCGAACAGCGTCAGGTCGCGGCCGCCCGTGATCGAGATCAGCAAACCCTTCGCACCCTTCATCGAGCTCTCGTCGAGCAGCGGGTTGGCGATCGCCGCTTCCGCCGCCGCCATCGCCCTGCCCTCGCCCGAGGCCTCGCCGGTGCCCATCATGGCCTTGCCCATCTCGCGCATCACCGAACGCACGTCGGCGAAGTCGAGATTGATGAGGCCTTCCTTGACCATCAGGTCGGTGATGCAGGCCACGCCCGAATAGAGCACTTGGTCGGCCATCGCGAATGCGTCGGCGAAGGTGGTCTTGTCGTTGGCGATCCGGAACAGGTTCTGGTTCGGGATGACGATGAGGGTATCGACGCTCTTCTGCAGTTCCTCGATGCCGAAGTCAGCCGTCTTCATGCGGCGCAGGCCCTCGAAATGGAACGGCTTGGTCACGACGCCGACCGTCAGGATGCCCTTCTCGCGCGCCGCGCGGGCGACGACGGGTGCCGCGCCCGTGCCCGTGCCGCCGCCCATGCCGGCCGTCACGAAGCACATATGCGTGTTCGACAGGTGGTCGACGATCTCGTCGATGCATTCCTCGGCCGCCGCCCGGCCCACCTCGGGCTGCGATCCCGCGCCCAGGCCCTCGGTGACATGCGCGCCGAGCTGGATGATCCGCTCCGACTTCGACATCGTCAGCGCCTGGGCATCGGTGTTCGCGACCACGAAGTCGACGCCGCGAAGCCCCGCCGTGATCATGTTGTTCACCGCGTTGCCGCCCCCGCCGCCGACACCGAATACGGTGATGCGCGGCTTCAGCTCGGTGATGTCCGGCTTCTTGAGATTGATTGTCATTGTCCTCGTCCTTTTTCGCCTTGCCGCCGCCTCGCCGCTGCGGTCGTCCTCGGGGCGCGCCCCACCTTTACTAGAAACTGTCCCTCAACCACTGACTCATGCGCTGCAGCCGCCCGCCCGTCCCCGTCATGCGGAACTGCATCGCCGAACGGGCCTTTCGGGCCTCGATCGCACCAACCTGCGGATAGATCATCAGCCCCACCGCCGTGGAGAAGGCAGGGCCCTTGGCCGCTTCCGGCAGCCCGGCCACGCCAAGCGGCCGGCCGATGCGCACGTTGCGGCCGAGAATGCGACGGGCCGCCTCGGCAAGGCCGGAAAGCTGGCTCGCGCCGCCGGTCAGCACCACGCGCTTGCCGATCACCGAGCCGTAGCCGGAACTGTTCAGCCGGTCGCGCAGCATCTCCAGCGTTTCCTCGACGCGCGCCCGGATGATGCGCGTCATGACGGAGCGCGGTATCTGCACCGCCGATTCCGATTCGTCCGCCCCGATCGCCGGAACGGTGACGATGTCGCGGTCGTCGGCGCCGCTGGGCAGCGCCGAGCCGTGCACGACCTTCAGCCGCTCGGCGTCCTCGAGCCGCGTCGACAGCCCGCGCGCCAGATCCATGGTCACATGCCCGCCGCCGATCGGCAGCACGTCGGCATGCACGAAGGTGCCGGCGTTGAAGACCGATATCCCGGTCGAGCCGGCGCCCATGTCGATGCAGGCCGCGCCCATCTCCGATTCGTCATCCACCAGCGCGGCAAGCCCGCTCGCATAGGGCGCCGCCACCACCTGCTCGACCGACAGGTGCGAGCGGTTGATGCACAGTTCCAGATTGCGCAGCGGCGCGGCGTCGGCCGTAAGCACGTGCATCTGCACGCCGAGCTGGTCGCCCACCATGCCGCGCGGGTCGCGCACGCCGTGCTCGGCGTCGAGCGAGAACCCGACCGGCAGCGAATGCACCACCTCGCGCTCGCTCTGCTGCACCTGCCTGGCGCCTGCCGACAGCACGCGCTTTATGTCGGCGCCCGCCACCTCGTGCCCGCCGAGGCGCACATTCGCCGAGAAGACCTCGCTCTTCAGGCGGCCGGCAGACAGGCTGAGGATGAGCGAATCGACCGTCAGCCCCGCCATGCGCTCGGCCGCGTCGACCGCCAGCCTGATCGCCTGCTCGGCCTTGTCGAGATCGACGACGACGCCCGACTTGATGCCGCGCGACTTCTGGTGGCCGATGCCGATCACCTGGATGCGGTGCGTGCGGCCCCGAAGATGCGGGCTTTCCTCGCAGGGCCTCAGCCGCGCGATGATGCAGCACACCTTGCTCGACCCGACATCGAGCACCGTGACGATCCCCGAACGCTTCGATGCCGCGCCCATTTCGCTGCCGAGCCAGCTCATACGCGCTTCTCCGGCTTGTAGGCGCCGTTGGTGCGCTCCTTCAGCGTGGCGTCGCGCTTCATCGCCGCCTCGGGCGTCAGCCGGATGACCAGCCTGTCGTCGAAGCGCATGTCGACCTGCGCTATGTCGCGCCCGAGTATGCCCTGCGTGCGTTCGAGTTCGACGAGATCGGCCAGCGCCCTTTCCTCGTCGTTCGCGGGAAGCTTCACCGTGATGCCGCTCTCCAGCCGCAGGTCCCAGCGGCGCTCCGCGACGCGGATATAGGCGGTGACGCGCGGCGCCAGTTCGGGATGGCGCGCCACCTTGGCCAGGAACGCCTGCGCGCCGGTGGCCGCGCCGAGCCCGATGACGAGCGGCAGCGTCGCGTGTCGCTCCTTGCGGAACGGCGCGATCACCCGGCCCTCGGCGTCTACCAGCGAAAGCTCGCGGCCGTTCTGCCAGATCGCCGCGGCCTTGCGCTCGGCGATGATGATCTCGACCGTCGAGGGGTAGACCTTGCGGACCGACGCCTCCGAGACCCAGGGAAGTTCGGCCACGCGCAGGCGCGCCTCCTCGGCGTCGAAGCCCACGAGCGAGGTCCAGCCGTCGAGCCCGAGCTTTTCCAGTATGTCGATCTCCGACGTCTCGACGTTGCCGGTCACGCGCACCGCCTCGATCGCGAAGCCCGTGCGCGCGCTGACCGACTGCACGACCTGCGGCAGGTGCCCGCCCAGGATCGCACCGTAGATTGCGGAAACGCCGAGGAACCCCGCGACGAGAATGGACGTGGCATGGCGCGGGATTTCGACGTCGCCGGCGAACCAGCGCCCAAGGTGACGCACCGGCCGGCGCAGCGCCTTCGGCAGCACGAAGCCGCCGATCCCGGGCGCCACCGCCCGGCCCGCTTGACCCGCGAGACCGCCCTTCAACGCGAACAAGTTGCGTCCTCCACCATCCAGGTCAGGAGCTCACCAAAGGAATGCCCGGCCTGCAGGGCGATCTCCGGAACGAGCGAGGTCGGCGTCATGCCGGGCTGCGTATTCACTTCGAGCCACACGATTTCGCCGTTTTCCGAGAAGCGGTCGTCATAGCGGAAGTCCGATCGGGAGACGCCCCGGCAGCCGATGGCCTGATGTGCCTTCAGCGCCAGTGTCTGTATCTTTTGGTAAATATTCGGTGAAACTTTCGCGGGGCATTCGTGCCTGGAGCCGCCCGCCACATATTTTGAATCGTAGTCGTAGAAATCGTGCCCGACGGGGATGATCTCACAGACCCCCAGCGCCACGTCGCCCATGACCGCGCATGTGAGCTCGCGCCCGTGAACGTAGCGCTCCACCATGACGATATCGCCGTAATTCCAGTCGGAGGAGCCGATCACCTGCGGCGGATGGCTCTGCCCCTCGCGCACGATAACGACGCCGAAGCTCGACCCCTCATTGACCGGCTTCACCACGTAGGGCGGCGCCATCGGATGGCGATTGCCGATTTGATGACGGTTCATCACGCGCGATTCGGCGACGGGGATGCCCACCGCCTTGGCGATTCGCTTCGCCTGCTCCTTGTCCATCGCCAGCGCGGAGGCCAGGACGCCCGAATGCGTATAGGGGATTTCCAGATATTCGAGGATGCCCTGGATCGTCCCGTCCTCGCCATAGGGACCGTGCAGTGCGTTGAAGGCGACGTCGGGCCTCAGATCGCCGAGCACGCGGGCCACATCGCGCCCCACGTCGACGCGCGTCACGCGATAGCCTTCGGCTTCAAGCGTGTCCGCGCAGGGATTGCCCGAGGCGAGGGAAACCGGCCGCTCCGAGGAGAAGCCTCCCATGAGCACTGCGACGTGCTTCTTCTTCGTCATGCCCCGTCATCCCCTGTGCCCGGGTCCGCGATGACATTTCTTGGAACTGAGTGGGGCCACTCCGGAAGGCTGACCCCCAGACCGACAAGGCGACCGACTCAAATCAGGAAACGCTCTGGGTCCAAGGAATCAGAGCTTGGAGTCGCTGGCAAGGCCTTCGATTCAATCAGGATTCAATTTATGCGACAGCCGGGCCGGAAGCGGTTGCGCCGCTGTGTTCGCAGTCAGGCCAGATCTGCAAGCGCGAAATCATCGCCCTTGTAGAGCAGCATCACCGCGCGCGCCTTGGCGCAGGCATGGGACATGCAGTCGGCCAGGTTGAGCCCAGCCGGGTGGCCTTGGTCCTTGCCGTGCTGCGCGAGCGCCGCAACTGCGAGCCGGCCGTGCACCTCTCATTGCGAGCCGCCGTCACAGCAGCTGGCCGAGGAACTCCTGCACCATATGGCCTGGCCTGAAGGCGCCGATGCGCTTGATTTCCCATTCGAGGCGGATGCCCGAATTCTCCAGAACGCGCGCGCGCACCGTCTCGCCGAGATATTCGAGCTCATAGCCCGTGGCGTTGCCGGTATTGATCATGAAGTTGCAGTGCATGGGCGACATCTGTGCCCCGCCCACCTGCAGCCCCCGGCATCCGGCCTTGTCGATTTCCTTCCAGGCCGACGTTCCGGGAGGGTTCTTGAAGGTCGAGCCGCCGGTCTTCTCGCGTATCGGCTGCACGGTCTCGCGATGGTGCTGGACCGCATCCATCGCCGCGCGGATCGCGTCGCGCTCCTCCGCGTAGCCCTCGAAGAGGGCCGAAGTGAAGATCAGGTCCCGGGGCGCGGAGGAATGGCGATAGGCATAGCCCATCGCGTCGTTGGTCAGGACGTGGCGGTTGCCCGCGCGATCGAGCGCGCGGACCTCGACCACGCGCTCGCGCGTCTCCACGCCGTTGGCACCGGCGTTCATCCTGAGCGCCCCGCCGATCGAGCCGGGAATGCCGTGGTAGAAGTGGAAGCCGCCGATGCCGGCCTCGAGCGCCACGGCCGCCACCCTCTTGTCGGGACACGCCGCGCCCGCCACGATCCGCGTCGGCGACACCGCCTCGGCGTCGCCGAAGCCCTTGGCCGACAGGCGCACCACGATGCCGGCGATGCCACCGTCGCGCACAAGCAGGTTGGAGCCGATCCCGACCACCGTCACCGGCACATCGGCCGGAACCGCCGCCAGGAACTGCGCGAGGTCGTCCTCGTCGGCCGGCTGGAACAGGAGTTCGGCCAGCCCGCCCGCGCGGAACCAGGTGATCTTCTCCATCGGCGCGTCCGGCGTCAGGCGCCCTCGCAGGCCGTCGAGGCGGCCGCCGAGCCGCTCCATGAGTGCCGTGCCGCCGCTCATGCGGCATCGTCCGCGGCCAGTTCGCCGGGCAGAGCATAGGCCCACTGGGTGATGTTGCCTGCCCCGAGAAACACCACGAAATCGCCCGGTCGCGCCATGCCGCGCACCAGCGGCGCGATCGCCTGCGGCCCTTCGACGTGGCGGGCGTCCCTGTGACCGCCGGAGCGGATCCGGCCAACGAGCGCTTCCGACGAAACGCCGTCGATCGGGTCCTCGCCGGCAGCGTAGACCGGCGTAAGCAGCACCGTGTCGGCATCGTTGAAGCACGATGCGAAGTCGTCGAAGAGATCGCGCAGGCGCGTGAAGCGGTGCGGCTGGGCTATCGCGATGACCCTCCCGGCGGCCGAATCGCGCGCCGCGCTCAGCACCGCCTTGATCTCGACGGGGTGGTGTCCGTAGTCGTCGAAGATGTCGACGCCGTTCCAGGTGCCGGTATGGGTGAAGCGCCGCTTCACGCCGCCGAAGGACGACAGCCCGCGCCTGATGTCCTCCGCCTTCATGCCTAGTTCGTGCGCCACCGCGATCGCGGCGGTCGCGTTGGCCACGTTGTGCCTGCCGGGCATCGGCAGCGACAGGTCGCGTATTTCCTCGGTCACGCCCGTCTTCCTGTCGCGGATGACGACGTCGAAGGACGAGGCGGCCCCGTTCTTGGCGTGGTTCTGGAAACGCACGTCGGCCTGCGGGTTCTCGCCATAGGTGATGACGCGGCGGTCCTCGATTCGGCTCACCAGCGACTGCACTTCGGGATGATCGATGCACATCACACCGAAGCCATAGAACGGCACGTTCTCCACGAACTGCCGGAACGCGTCGCGCACCCGGTCGAACGAGCCGTAGTGGTCGAGATGCTCGGGGTCGATGTTGGTGACCACCGCGACGTCCGCCGGAAGCTTCAGGAAGGTGCCGTCGCTTTCGTCGGCCTCCACCACCATCCACTCGCCCTCGCCCATGCGCGCATTGGTGCCGTAGGCGTTGATGATGCCGCCATTGATGACCGTCGGGTCGAGGCCGCCCGCCTCCAGCAGCGTGGCCACCATCGAGGTCGTCGTCGTCTTGCCGTGCGTGCCGCCGATCGCCACCGCCTGGCGGAAGCGCATCAGCTCGGCCAGCATCTCGGCGCGTCGCACGATCGGCAGCAGCCGCTCGCGTGCGGCCATGAGTTCGGGATTGTTCTTCTTGATGGCTGTCGAGACGACCACCACTTCGCTCGCCCCGAGATTTTCCTCGCGGTGGCCGACGAAGACCTGGATGCCCTTGTCGCGCAGCCGCTGCACGTTGGCGCTGTCGGATTGGTCCGAGCCCTGCACGGCATAGCCGAGATTGTGCAGCACCTCGGCTATGCCGCTCATGCCAATGCCGCCGATGCCTATGAAATGCACGAGGCCGATGCTTCGGGGCATCTTCATTGCGGCCTGTTCTCCCTGAATTTTGTTATCCCGCCGCCCCCGGCAATAGCCTCTGCGAGATCGGCAAGCAACACGGCCGCGTCCGGGCTTCCGGCCGATCTTGCCGACGCCGCCATCGCGGCCAGCCGCTCGCGGTCGTCCATCAGCCCCGACAGCAGTGCTGCGATCCGTTGCGGCGTCAGCGTCGACTGCTGGTGCACCTCGGCCCCGCCTGCCGCCGCCAGCGCGGCCGCGTTGGCGGCCTGGTCGTGGTCCAGTGCGTGGGGATAGGGCACCAGCACCGCCGGCCTGCCGATCACGGCGATCTCCGAGACGGTCGAGGCGCCCGAGCGCGAGATCACCAGATGCGCCGAAGCGATCCGCGCCGCCATGTCGGTGAAGAAGGGCGACACCTCTGCCGCGATCCCCAGCCGCGCATAGGCGGCCTTCACCGCCGCCTCGTCTTCGGCCCGCGCCTGCTGGGTCACCTCGAGCCGCGCACGGTGCGCCGGGTCGAGCAGCGCGATCGCCGCCGGTATCGCGTCGGAGAAGAACTGCGCCCCCTGGCTGCCGCCGAACACCAGCAGCCGGAACGTCTCCCCCGCTCCCGGCGCCGCATAGGGTATGGCCGCCGCCTCCAGCACCGCCGGGCGCACCGGATTGCCCGTCGCCACCGTCTTGTCCGCAAACGCCCCGCCGGGCGCGAGGAACCCGCCGGCGATCGCGTCCACCCGCGAGGCCAGCGCCTTGTTGGCGCGCCCCATCACCGCGTTCTGCTCGTGGATCATGGTCGGCAGCCCGCGCCTGATCGCCGCGTAGAGCGGCGGCAGCGTCGGGTAGCCTCCGAAGCCCACCACCGCGGCAGGCTTCAGCCTTTGCATCAGCGCCGAGGCCTGCTTGAAACCGGTCCACAGCGTCCAGAAGGAACGCGCCACCGCGAGTGGATTCCGCGAGCCGATCGTCGCCGAGGCGACCGGATGCACCCCCTCGCCCGGAAAACGCCCCGCGAAGCGGCCGGCGCGATCGTCGGTCGCCAGGTGCACGGCCCAGCCGCGCGCCTTCAGTTCGTGCGCCAGCGCCTCGGCGGGAAAAAGGTGCCCGCCTGTGCCGCCGGCCGCGAGCAGGATCGTGCGCCCGCCCATGCTATTCCGCGGGCGCCGGATGCGCCTGCATGCCGGCCATCCGCGTCGGCCGCCGCCGCTCGGGCCGCCTGCGCGTCAGGGCCAGCACCATGCCCATCGAGATCGCCATGGCGATCAGCGACGAGCCGCCATACGAGATGAAGGGCAGCGTCATGCCCTTGGCCGGCAGGAGCTGCAGGTTGACGCCCATGTTGATGACCGACTGGAAGCCGAACAGGATCACCAGCCCCGACACCGCGAACCGTGTGAAGTCGTCGTCCTCGCGCAGTGCGAAGCGCAGCCCGCGCAGCACCACGAAGGCGAAGAGCAGCGCGATGATCAGGCACAGGACGAGGCCGAACTCTTCCGCCGCCACGGCGAAGATGAAGTCGGTGTGGCTGTCGGGCAGGATGCGCTTCACCGTGCCCTCGCCCGGTCCCTGCCCGAACCATCCGCCGCGCACCATCGCCTCGCGGCCCATGTCGACCTGGAACGTGTCGCCCTCGCCGGTGACGAAACGGTCGATGCGCGCCGCCACGTGCGGGAAGGCGGTATAGGCGCCTACCGCCCCGGCGATGCCGACCGCGCCGAGCAGGATGATCCAGAACCACGGCATGCCGGCCATGAAGAACATCACGCCCCACGTGCCCAGCACCAGCAGCGTCTGCCCCAGGTCGGGCTGGGCCACCAGCAGCGCCAGCACCAGTCCCAGCAGGATCATGGCGAAGAGGTTGCCCGGTATTTCGGGCTGGCGGTGATGCTCCGCGAAGAGCCAGGCGCAGATCACCACGAAGGCCGGCTTGAGGAATTCCGACGGCTGCACCGAGACACCCGCCACCGCCAGCCATCGCCGCGAGCCCTTGATCTCGACGCCGACGTAGAGCGCCGCCACCATCATCGCCAGCGACGCCACCAGCATCACCAGGGCCAGCCGCCGCAGGTTGCGCTGGTCGAGGAATGACACGCCGATCATGGCCGCCAGCGCCGGGATCATGAAGATGATCTGGCGCGTCACGAAGTGGAAGCTGTCGAGCCCGATGCGCTCGGCCACCGCCGGGCTGGCCGCGAAGGACAGCACCACCCCCAGCACCATCAGCGTCAGGAAGGCGCCCAGGAACCATCGGTCCACCGTCCACCACCAGTTGGCCACGGGGCTTCTGTCGACACGGCTCACCATCAGCGCATTCCCCCGATTTCCTCGACGCCGCCCAGCGCCTTGACCGCGGTACGGAAGGCCTCGCCCCGCACCTCGAAATTCTTGAACTGGTCGAAACTCGCGCAGGCCGGCGACAGCAGCACCACCGCCTCGTCGGCCGTGTCGGCCGCCGCCGCTTCGGCCGCGCGCCGCACGGCCGTGTCGAGCGTGCCCGCTATCTCGTAGGGTGCGCCCTCGCCCAGCGTCGCGGCGAATGACGGCGCCGCCTCGCCGATCAGGAAGGCGCGCGCGATGCGCGGGAAGAACGGCTTCAGGGGCTCGATGCCCCCTTCCTTGGCAAGCCCGCCGGCGATCCAGTAGATACGCGGGAAGGTCGACAGCGCCGGCGCGGCCGCGTCGGCATTCGTCGCCTTGGAATCGTTGACGAACAGCACCCGGCCCCGCCGTCCCACCTGCTCCATCCGGTGCGCCAGGCCCGGGAAGCTGTCCAGCCCTGACTGGATGTCCCTGGCCGACAGCCCCGCCGTCATGCAGGCGGCGACCGCCGCCAGCGCGTTCTGCGCGTTGTGCTGGCCGCGCAGCGAGCCGATGTCGCCCAGCGTCGCGATCCGCTCGAAGCGTCCGTTTGAGGCCTTCATCAGTTCCACACCGTCCGCGAACAGCCCGTCGGCCACCGGCAGCCGCTTGGAGATGCGCACGACGTTGCGCCCCGCCTTTTCCAGCCTGTCGGCGATCTGCGCGCAATGGCTGTCGTCGACGCCGACGATCGCCGTCTCGCTTCCCGCCACCAGCCGCTCCTTGATGGCGGCGTAGCGCTGCATCGTGCCGTGCCGGTCGAGATGGTCGGGCGTGATGTTCAGCAATATGCCGGCGCTCGGGTCGATCGAGGGCGCGAGTTCGATCTGGTAGGACGAGCACTCGACCACGTAGTGGCGGCCGTTGGCGGGCGGATCGAGCGTCATGACCGCCCGGCCGATGTTCCCGCCCATCTGCACGTCGAGCCCTGCCTGGCGCAGCATGTGCGCGGTTAGCGCCGTCGTTGTCGACTTCCCGTTCGTGCCGGTGATCGCGATGAAGGGCGCGGCGGCGCCGGCGCGCCTGCACTCTCTCGTGAACAGCTCGATGTCGCCGATGATCTCCACGCCCGCCGCCCTGGCGAGTTCGACCGTCCAGTGCGGCTGCGGATGGGTGAGAGGGACGCCCGGCGAAAGCACGAAGGAGGAAAGCCGCGACCAGTCCGCGCGGCGCAGGTCGCCGACCGCCAGGCCTTCCGCCTCGGCCCGCGCGACGCTTTCGGGATTGTCGTCCCAGGCCAGCACGTCCGCCCCGCCTTCCTTCAGCGCATGCGCCGTCGCGAGCCCCGAACCGCCGAGGCCGAACAGCGCGACGCGCCTTGCCGAAAAGGACGTGGCCGGGATCATGGCCTGTGCCCGCGCGCCGGAAGGGGGTGGATCGGCCGGGGCACGGCTACCTCAGCTTCAGCGTCGAAAGCCCGACGAGCGCCAGGATCACCGCGATGATCCAGAAGCGGATCACGACCTGGCTTTCCGTCCAGCCGAGCTTTTCGAAATGGTGGTGGATCGGCGCCATCAGGAAGACGCGCTTGCCGGTCAGCTTGAACACGCCCACCTGGATGATGACCGACAGCGCCTCCATCACGAACAGGCCGCCGATGATGGCCAGCACGATCTCGTGCTTGGTGGCGACCGCGATGGTTCCGATGAGGCCGCCCAGCGCCAGTGAGCCGGTGTCGCCCATGAAGATCGCGGCCGGCGGCGCGTTGAACCAGAGAAAGCCCAGCCCCGCCCCGATGACCGCGCCGAGCACCACGGCGAGTTCGCCCGTACCCGGCGTGAAGTGGATCTGCAGATAGTCCGCGAACACCGCGTTGCCGGCCAGGTAGGCGATGACGCCGAACGAGGCTGCCGCGATCATCACCGGCACGATGGCCAGCCCGTCGAGCCCGTCCGTCAGGTTCACCGCGTTGCCCGCGCCGACGATCACGAAACAGGCGAAGGGCACGAAGAACCAGCCGAGATTGAGCAGCATGTCCTTGAGAAAGGGAAAGGTGAGCGAGGACGAGAACGGCGCCTGCCCGTTGCGCATGATGACGTAGGCGGCGATCGCCGCGATCACGAACTCGATCGCCAGCCGCCACTTGCCGGACACGCCCAGATGCGTCTGCTTCGTCACCTTGAGGTAGTCGTCGTAGAAGCCGATCGCGCCGAAGCCCAGCATCACCAGCAGCACGCACCATACGTAGACGCTGGAAAGGTTCGACCACAGCAGCGACGAGCCGATGATGCCGGAGATGATCATCAGCCCGCCCATGGTCGGCGTGCCGGCCTTCTTGAAATGGGTCTGCGGGCCGTCCGCGCGGATGGGCTGGCCCTTGCCCTGCCTGATCCTCAGCGAATTGATGATCATCGGCCCGCACATGAAGACGATCAGCGCCGAGGTGATCAGCGCCCCGCCGGTCCGGAAGGTGATGTAGCGAAACACGTTGAAGGCGGAGATCTGGTCCGAGAAGGCCACGAGCAGTGTCAACATCTAGAGCATTTCCCCCGTGTCCCGCTCACGCCGTTCTGACGGCTTTGGACGTCTTGGCCGCCGGCCGGAAGGCTTCCGCCAGCGCCTGAACCAGCGCCGAGAAGCCCATGCTGTTCGACGCCTTCACCATCACCACGTCGCCCGCCTTCACCGACGACACGAGAAGCGGCCCGAGCTCTGCGGCCGTCGGCCGATGCACCACCTCGACGTCTGCGCCGAGCGCGGCGGCCAGTGCCTGCATGGCCGGCCCCGCCAGGAACACCGGGCCGATCCCCCGGCCGGTGATCGCGTCCGCCAGCCCGGCGTGGAAATGCTCGGAATGCTCGCCCAGTTCGAGCATGTCGCCCAGCACGGCGATGCGCCGCCCGCCCTTGCCCGCCGGGGTCGCGGCGAGCATGTCGAGCGCTGCCTTCATGGACACCGGATTGGCGTTGTAGCTCTCGTCGATCAGCGTCGCGCCGCCGCCGCGCGGCGAGAGCGCGTGACGCTGTCCACGGCCCTTCTCTGCGGCGAGCCCGGCGAGCCGTTCCGTCACCGTACCAAGGTCCGCGCCGACGAGATCGCAGGCGCCGATGACGGCCAGCGCGTTCTGGACGATGTGCCGCCCCGGTGCGCCGACGGTTGCCGCCACTTCCTTGCCGCGCGCCTTGACGCGGATGGTGGAGCGGTCGGGACCGGCTTCGGCCTCCAGCAGGCGATAATCCGATCCCGCGGCCTCGCCGAAGCTCGTGACGCGGGTGACGCCTGCTTCCCTGGCCAGCCGCGACAGCAGCCTGAAATGGTCGTCGTCGCGGTTGATGAGCGCATGGCCGCCCTCGACCACCCCCTCGAATATCTCGGCCTTGGCGCGGGCAACCTCTTCCAGGTTCGCGAAATTGCCCAGATGCGCGGGCGCGATCAGCGTCACGATCGCCACGTGCGGACGTACCAGCCCCACCAGCGGGCGTATCTCGTCCGGGTGGTTCATGCCGATCTCGAAGACTGCGAAATCCGTTTCCGGACGCAGCCGTGCGAGCGTCAGCGGCACGCCCCAATGGTTGTTGAACGACTTTTCCGAGGCATGCACGCTGCCGAGCCCCGAAAGCACGTGGCGCAGCGCCTCCTTGGTCGTGGTCTTTCCAACCGAGCCGGTGACTGCGATCACCTTGCTGCGCGCCCTTGCGCGCGCTGCCGATGCCAGCCGCCCGAGGCCGCCCAGCACGTCGTCGACCACGATCATCGGCACCTGCAGGCGCCCCAGCGCCGGCAGCTTGCCTTCCGCTACCACGAGCAGCGCCGCACCGGCCTTGATCGCGGCCGTCGCGAAGTCGTGGCCGTCGAAACGGTCGCCGCGGATGGCGAAGAACGCATCTCCGGGCGCGAGCGTGCGCGTGTCGATCGATATTCCGTTTACGCCCTCCGGCATGGTCCCGATGGGCCTGCCTGCCATGGCGTCGATCATTTCGGCACTCCTCCAGAGCTGGCTCATGCGGCCACCTCCTTCAGCGCGTCGCGCACTTCCTCATGGTCCGAGAAATGGGTCGTCGTGTCGCCCACGGTCTGGCCGATCTCGTGGCCCTTGCCCGCGACGATCAGCGTGTCGCCGGCCCGCAGCATCGCCACCGCCTCGCGGATGGCGCGCCGGCGGTCGCCGATCTCGGTCGCGCCCGGCGCCGCCGCCATGATCGCCGCGCGGATCGAGGCCGGCTCCTCCGAGCGCGGATTGTCGTCGGTGACGATGACCACGTCGGCCAGCCGCGCCGCGATCTCGCCCATGATCGGCCGCTTTCCGCGATCGCGGTCGCCGCCGCAGCCGAAAACCACGACGACGCGGCCGGTCGTGAAGGGCCGCACCGAGGCAAGCACGTTCTCGAGCGCCTCGGGCTTGTGCGCGTAGTCGACATAGATCGCCGCGCCGTCGGCGGTGCTGCCGACATGGTCGAGCCGGCCCGGCGCGCCGGTCAGCTTCTCCAGCGCCCGCAGCGCCTGCCGCGCCGGCGTGCCGGTCGCGATGGCGAGCCCCGCCGCCACCAGCGCGTTGGCGATCTGGAAGTCGCCCGCCAGCGGCAGTACGATCTCGTGTATCCGACCCTCATGCGCGATCTCGGCGCGCTGGCGGTGGCGCTCGTGCTCGACGCGCATCAGACGCAGCAGATCGCCGCCGCGCCCCACCTTCATAACGTCGAGCCCGGCCCTTTGCGCCGCATCGGCCGCCCGGTCCGAAAAGCCGTCGTCGGCGAAGATCACGGCAGGCGACCCGCGCGGCATCAGCGCCTCGAAGAGCCGCATCTTTGCTGCAAGGTACTCCTCGACGGTCGGGTGGTAGTCCATGTGGTCGCGGCCGAGATTGGTGAAGCCGGCCGCCGCCAGTCTCACCCCGTCCAGCCGGCGCTGGTCGAGCCCGTGGCTGGAGGCCTCCATCGCGGCGTGCGTGACCCCGGATCGCGCGAGTTCGGCGAGAAGCGCATGCAGTGCGACCGGGTCCGGCGTCGTCAGCGTGCCGTAGTCGTTGCGCCCCGGCGCCACCACGCCCGTGGTGCCGATGCTGGCCGCCTTCTGGCCGTCCTGCTCCCATATCTGGCGCAGGAACGAGACCACCGACGTCTTGCCGCTCGTGCCCGTCACGGCCGCCATCGTCTCGGGCTGGGCGCCGTGGAAGCGGGCCGCCGCGAGCGCCAGCGCCCGGCGCGGGTCGTCCGAGCGCAGCACGGGAACGCCCGGCGAGCCGAGATCGGCATCGCGCGCCGCCAGCACCGCGACCGCGCCGCGCGAGACCGCGTCCGAGGCATACGCCGCGCCATCGGCCTTCGTGCCTGCCAGGGCTGCGAACAGGAAGCCCGGCCGCACCGCGCGCGAATCCGACGCCAGACCGGTGACGTCGAGGTCGGCAACATCGCCTTCCACGTCAAGAATCCCGGCAAAGGCGTTGAGTTTCATGAAGTTCGCGTGTCCGTGGACCCGGCGGAACCCGCCAAGGGACGAGAATCAGTTGTAAGAGACCAGCAGGGCCCCACTTTCATGGCCGAATTCTGGCTTGACGCCAAGCATGGAGGCCGCCCGCCGGATGATGTTGCCCACCACCGGGGCAGTGTTCAGGCCGGACGTCGCGCCCATGCCGGGCTTCTCCGGCTTCGGCTCGTCGAGCACCACCACGACCACGTATTCGGGATCGTGGACGGGGAATCCGGCCAGGAACGCATTGAAGCGCTTGTCGCCGGAATAACGGCCGTTGACGACCTTCTCCGCCGTGCCCGTCTTGCCGCCGACGAAATAGCCGGGAACCTCGGCGCGGCGCCCCGATCCTTTCTCCACGTTGAGCCGGAAGAGGTAGCGCATGGCGTCGCTGGTCGACGGCTTGATGACCTGCGCGCCGGCCAGCACCGCCTCCTTCTGGCCGCGCGGCAGGAAGGTCGGCTGGAAAAGGTGTCCACCGTTCAGCATCGCCGCCGCCGCCACCGCGGTCTGGAGGGGTGTGGTCGCCACGCCGTGGCCGAAGGAAATCGTGATCTGGTGGATGCGCTTCCATTCGGAAGGCTCGGTCGGGCGCGCCACCTCCGGCAGTTCGGTATGCATGCGGTCGAGCAGGCCGAGCTTGCGGAAGAAGGCGCGGTGCGCATCCACGCTGACCGTCTCGGCCATGCGCGCCGTGCCGATGTTCGACGAGTAGATGAACACTTCCGGCACGGTCAGCACCCTGCCCTTGCCGCGGAAGTCGCGGATCGTGTGCCGGCCGATCTGGATCGGCCGCGACGCGTCGAAGCGGCTGTTGAGCGTCACAGTGCCGGCGTCGATCGCCATGGCGGTGGTGAAGCCCTTGAAGGTCGAGCCCATCTCGTAGACGCCGGCCGACATGCGGTTGAGCCGGTCCTTCTCGTGGGCGTTGAACGGATTGTTGGGGTCGTAGTCCGGCAGCGAGGCCATCGCCACCACTTCGCCCGTCTTGGCGTTGAGCACCACCGCGCCCGCCGCGATCGCGTGATAGCGCTCCATCGCGCGCTCGAGCTCGTCGCGCACGATGTGCTGCACGCGGATGTCGAGCGACAGGCGGAACGGCTCCAGATTGTCGCGCATCGCAAGGCCCGACTGCTGGAGGTCGGCGAGCCCCTGAGAGTCGATGTATTTCTCGATGCCGGCGATGCCCTTGTTGTCCACGTCGACGAGGCCGAGGATATGCCCGGCCGTCGAGCCGCCGGGATAGAAGCGCCGGTTCTCCGTCCTGAAGCCGATGCCGGGAATGCCAAGCGCCATGATCTCCGCCTGCTGGCGCGGCGTGAGCTGGCGGCGCAGCCACACGAAGCCCGCCCCGCTCTTCAGCCGGTGGTAGGTCTGCTCGAAATTGATGTCAGGCAGGACCTGCGCGAGCTTCTCGATCGCCTCGTCGGCATCGACGATGCGCCGCGGCTCCGCGAACAGCGACGCCGTCTTGATGTCGGTCGCCAGAACTTCGCCGTTCCGGTCGACGATGTCGGGCCGCGCCGCCGTCACGCGGCTCGCGGGACCACCCGATTCCTCCATCTCCATGATGCCGAGCTGCACCAGCCGGCCGCCGATAACGCCGTAGATGCCGAGAAACACCGCCATCGTCATCACGACGCGCGCCCTGGTGCGGACGCCGGTCGACTTGCGTGCGCCCTCGAAGGTCATGGGCTGGGCGGAATCGTCCCGCTTCCTGCCGGCCATGCGGCTGAAAAGACGCATCATTGCACTGTACCCCCGGTCACGATCCCGTCCGTCGCGCCGCCCGCCATGCCGCCGAGCGGCTGGGACGACAGATCCTCTATCTCGACAGGGCGGATGGGCAGATCGTCGAAGCCGGCGATCTGGTGCGCCTCGACGGGCCTGAGCTGCAGCTCCGCTTCGTAGACCTCGCTCAGGCGCTGCAGTCGCGAGGGCTGCGTCAGCAGGCTCCAGTCGGCGCGCAGCACGTCGATCGTGTCTTCCTCGTAGCGGATCTGCGCCTCGATCTTGCGCATCGCCTCGAGCTGGCGCTCGGCATCGTGCTTGGTCGTGTAGGTGAAGGCCGCGGCCGACACCATGATCGCGATCAGCACGACGTCGCTGGTCCGGAACATCGGCCTACCTCGTCGTCAGTCTGGGGATGGATGGAAGTTCGAATGCGCCGCGCGCCGGAGCGTCCGTACGCGTGGCGGCCCTGAGCCGGGCCGAGCGCGCGCGCGGATTCGCCGACGTCTCTTCGTCGCCCGCGGCCATCGCCTTGTCCGGCTTGGAAAAGGTCGGCGCCTCGCCCTCCGGCAGCGGCATGTGCCGCGAGGCCGTGGGCAGCGCCGAGCGTTCGGCCAGGAAGCGCTTCACGATGCGGTCCTCGAGCGAATGGAAGCTCACCACCGCGAGGCGTCCGCCGGGCTTCAGCACGCGCTCGGCCGCCGCCAGCGCCGCCGCAAGCTCGCCGAGCTCGTCATTGACGAAGATGCGCAGCCCCTGGAACACCCGGGTCGCGGGATGGATGCGGTCGCCAGGCTTGCGCCCAACCAGCGTCTCGATCGCGTCTGCGAGCTGCAGCGTGGTCGTGAACGGCCGCGCCTGCCGCCGCTTCTCGATCATCCGTGCGATCCGTCCCGCATGCCGCTCCTCGCCGAGCACCGCGAAGATGCGCGCCAGTTCCGCATAGGAGCTGCCATTGACCACGTCGGCGGCGCTCGGTCCGTCCATCGACATGCGCATGTCGAGCGGGCCCTCGTGCCGGAAGGAAAAGCCGCGTCCCGCCTCGTCGAGCTGCATCGAGGAGACGCCGACATCGAGGACCACCCCGTCGACCGGCTCCTGCACGGCCTCGTCGAGCCGGGAAAACGCCGTCTCGACCAGCCTCAGCCTGCCGTTCGATTCCGCTTCCATCACGCGGCCGGCCGTGATCGCGCTGGGGTCCCGGTCGAGCGCGATCACGCTCGCGCCGGCTTCCAGCAGCGCGCGGCTGTAGCCGCCCGCCCCGAACGTGCCGTCGATGATCCTGTCTCCGGGCTTCGGCGCGAGCGCACCGAGCACCTCCGCGAGGAGGACCGGGATGTGGCGGGCCGGTCCGCCAACGGCCCCTTGGTCCGGGCCGTGGCCCGCCATCATCCCGTTTCTCCGCCAAGCCGCCGCCTGGCCGCCGCCTCGCGCAGTTGCCGCAGGCGCTCGCGCGCCGCGTCGGCATGGGCCCGGAAGCGTTCCGGCTCCCACATCTGGAAGAAATGCCCCCGCCCCACGAAGGCTACCTCCGCCGATATCCCCGTATGCTCGCGTATGAAGTCGCTGACCGTGATGCGCCCGTCCCCGTCCAGCTTCAGGAACGTTCCGTCCCCGTGATAGTAGAGCGACATGTCGTCCGCCGACTGGAGGAACGGATCCTCCTGCGCGATCCGCTTCTCGTAGTCGTCCAGAAGGTCCGGCCCTCCGACATCCATGGCCGGCGCGTCGAGCGTCCTGAGGGCATAGAGCTCCCCGTGACCCTGCTTCTGCAGCACGGTCCTGAAATGCGCCGGCACCGACACCCGTCCCTTGGCATCGATCCGGTTCACCGCATTGGACAGAAAACGGTCCATCGCTCACGAAAGCCGCTTCCGCCGCCCCGCCCTCTCGCATAAGCCCCCTCGCGCCGCCGCATCGGCGCTTCCCAACCGTCCCGCGTCCCTGCCCGCGCGCACGATCGCCCAATCCGGCCGGCGCCGCGCCAGCCGATCCGGGCCGCCGCGCAGCCATGACCGGAAACAGTTCGGAAGTTCGCTCAAGGGATATCATGGGACAATATGGGCGTCAACGGGAACAAGGCACATGGTGCGCCCTCCGGTTGATCTGCGTGCAGGCCGCGGGGCGATTCTTCCTTATCCGCCGCTATGGCTAACGAAGCGTTTAGATCGCCGGCGCTTGCGGCCGGCACGACCGGGGTCTACGCAATCCGACAGACCCAGTCCGGAGCCCGAAATGACCGACGACACCCTCGCCCGCGCCGCGCGATTGCCGCATCTGCGCCGCCCCCATCTGGAGAAGGGCGACCCCACCCCGCTCGGCCTCACCTTCGCCTCGATCTACCATCTGCCTGGCGATCCGGCCGGCCACCGCCAGTACGGCCGTTACGACAATCCCACCTGGGAGGGTCTCGAACACGCGCTCGGCCACCTCGATGATGCCACCGCGGTCGCCTTCCCCTCCGGCATGGCGGCCATCTCCGCGGTCTTCTGCGGCCTGCTATCGGCCGGTGACACCATTCTCCTGCCCGCCGACGGCTACTACACCTCGCGTCTGTTCTGCGACCGCTTCCTTTCGCGGCTGGGCATCCGGACGACCTACCGCCCCACCGCCGCCTTTGCGGAGGGCGGGTTCGAAGGCCTTCGGCTGGTCTTCGTCGAGACCCCGTCCAATCCCGGGCTCGACCTGTGCGACATAGCGGCGGTCGCGGCTGGCGCCCATGCCGCCGGCGCCATCGTCGTCGCCGACAACACCACCATGACGCCATTCGGCCAGCGCCCGCTCGACCTCGGTGCCGACATTGTCGTCGCCGCCGACACCAAGGCGCCGGGCGGCCATTCCGACGTGCTCTTCGGTCATGTGTCGAGCCGCGACCTGGACGTCGTCGCGGCTCTGAAGGACTGGCGCAAGCTCTCCGGCGCCATCCCCGGCCCCTTCGAGGCCTGGCTCGTCCATCGCGGGCTGGAGACGCTGGAACTGCGCTTCGACCGCATGTGCGCCTCGGCGGAAGTCATCGCGCCGCGCCTCGCCGCCCACCCGGCCGTCACCGGCCTTCGCTATCCCGGCCTTCCCGGCGATCCTTCTCACGATCTGGCGCGCCGCCAGATGCGCCGTTTCGGCTTCATGATCGGCCTCACGCTCGCCTCTGAAGCCGCTGCCGAGGCCTTCATGGACGGCTGCGCGCTGATCCAGCCAGCGACCTCCTTCGGCGGGGTCCACACCTCCGCCGAGCGCCGCGCCCGCTGGGGCGACGCCGTGGCGCCGGGCTTCGTCAGGCTTTCCATCGGCTGCGAACCGGTCGATGAACTCTGGCACGCCATCGAAGCCTCGCTCGACGCGGTCGCGGGCCGGTAGCCGCGACCGGCGGAGCGTCGGCGAAGAATAGCCGGATTCGGCCGGGCTTCGAGCAACGACAGGGGTCCGCCCCTCGATCGGCCGCTCATGACGGGCACGCCGTCGCCAAGACGCACGAGAGATGCGCCGGCCATTGAGGGGCACGCCGTGGCCGGCGACGCGCACCGTCGCCGGGAAGGAAAAGGTGCCAGCCGGCCTGTAAGCCGGGTTCTGTATGGCTCCGATCCCGAGGGATCGGAACGTGGCGGCCATTCATCTGGGACGGATGTCGCCATCCGCCTCTAGCAACCCACCCGGGCGACTGGGCCGGAAACAGCCCCGGAGGTTGCCCTCCGCGTCGCCCCTATTCGGTCTTGCTCCCGGCGGGGTTTGCCATGCCGCTTCCGTTGCCGGTCGCGCGGTGGGCTCTTGCCCCACCCTTTCACCCTTGCCTGCGCCCGAAGGCGCAGGCGGTCTGCTTTCTGTGGCACTGTCCCTGGGGTCGCCCCCGCCGGCAATTCGCCGGCGCCGTGTTTCCGTGGAGCCCGGACTTTCCTCGCCCGCGACCTTTCGGTCCCTGCGGGCGCGGCCGCCCGGCCGGCTGGCACGCGACATAAAGGCGTTCCGGCCCGCAAATGCAAGGCCGGGTAGCGCGCGCGGTTCAGGCGCCGAGCTTGCGCTTCACCTTGGCGCAATAGGCCGCAGAGACCGGGTTCATGCGCTTGGCGCCGTGGCCGGCATTGTATTTGAGGATCGTCCCGCAGGTCGAACCGCCGCCCAGCCTGTGCGCCATGCCCAGATACTTCATCCCGTAGCGGATGTTCGTCTCGGGATTGTAGAGCGCCTTGATCGACCCGGAATAGCCGAGGCCCCGCGCTGTCGCGGGCTTGATCTGCATCAGCCCCACCTCGCCTGCCCTGCCGCGCGCTTCCACGCGCCAGTTGCTCTCGATGCCGATGACGGCATTGGCGAGCGCGACGGGCACGCCGTGCTCGGCTGCGTATTTGGCGACGAGCGTATGAAACCTGCCACCGCCGGCCGACTTCGCCGCCGGCGCCTTCGCCGCCATGGCACGCTTCTCGCCCTTGGGCTCGATGTCGATGCGCGTGCGCTTGCCCGTGCTTGCAGTGGTCGTCTCGTCGACCTCGACCTTCTTCCCGGCCTCGTCGGCGGCCTTCGCCCGAATGGCGACCGACACGCCGGCATCGTGCGAGGAATGGTCCGCCCCGAAGAAGGCGGTCGCCACGGCCTTGCCGTCCGCGTCCTCGCTCACGGTTTCAGCGACGGTCTGTGCCGCCTTCTGCTGCCCGATGTTTGCCCCCTCCTGCGAATGTGCGGCCGAAACCGCTGCGCCGACGGCGAGAGCCGCCCCGAATAGGATACGTCTACGCATACTGTCCTGTTCTTCTGTGGCGCCGCCCCGCGGAACCCCCCGTTGGGCACTCGAGAGCGACGATTGCTGGAGTGCGGATGCGGTTCTGTGCCGCTCCGGCAGGCCCGGTCCGGCCCTGCGCGTTGCCGTTTGGGGGCAAAAGGCGCGGGCAAGAGGGCGGGCGCCTTCACTTTGCGTGACGTTTTGTGTCAGCGCCCCCTCAGCATCCGCTCGACCTTGCGGCAATAGGCGGCGGAGATGCGGTTCATGCGCTTTGCGCCGTGCCCGGCATTGTATTTGAGGATGGTGCGACACGTCGCCCCGCCGCCCAGCCGGTAGGCCTTTCCCAGATATCTCATTCCGTAGCGGATGTTGGTCTCGGGATCGTAGAGCTGCTTGACCGAACCGCGGAAGCCCATGAGCCGCGCGGTCGCGGGCTTGATCTGCATGAGCCCGACCTCGCCCGCCCTGCCCCGGGCGTTGGGCCGGAAATTGCTTTCCACCTGCACCACGGCCTGGGCGAGTGCGAAGGGCACGCCGTTCTTGGCGGCGTAGCGCCGGATGACCGCTGCGAAGCCGCGATCCTTTCCCGGCCCTGCGCCCGGCCGGGACGGTGCGATGCGCATTGCGACCGCCTCGACCGGAGCGATCCGCGCCGCGGCGACGGCCTGCAGCGCGACATGGGCCGCCTCCGTTTGCGGCACGGGATCGGCCGGTGCCGGCGCGGGCGCGAGGTGGTTGACCGGAATGGCCACGTGCCCGCGCGGCAGCCCGAAGGCCGAATGGACGGCGAACGCCGCCGTGGCGGCCGAGACGGCCGCGACGAGGAAGAGCTTTTTCATGGTTTCCCGACTCCCTTGTTGCAGCCGGGAAACGACCGCTTGTGGCCCTTATTCCGCCACAACCCCAATTTGTCGGGACTTCGGAAGCTTCCTAGAGATCCGGTAGCGCCTCGAGCAGCCGGCGCAGGGTCTCGGCCGTCGAGCGGTCGGCGACGCCGTCCACCTGCGCCTGCCTGAAGTGGCGCTGGAAAGCCTCCACGACGAGGCGGGTCGTGTCGTCGAAGACGCCGCTGATCTCGACGCCGTAGCCGTAGAGCGCCAGCATCGACTGCAGTTCCTCCACCGCGTCGCCGCGGTCACCGGCCGCCAGCAAGGGCGTGCCGCCCGCTGGCACGGGCTCGACCCAGTGGCCGACGCCGGCCTGCGCGAGCCGGGCCCACGGAAACCGTTCGCCGGGGTCGATCTTGCGGCCGGGCGCCACGTCGGAATGCGCAAGGAAGCCGTGCGGCGCGATGCCGTGCCGGGCGGCGAGGCCCCGGCACAGCGAGGTCACCGCCCCGATCTGCGGATCGGTGAAGTCCGGATAGCCGAGCGCGTGGCCGGGGTTGACGATCTCGATCCCGACCGAGGCCGAGTTGACGTCGCTCTCGCCTCGCCATGAGCTCTTGCCGGCATGCCAGGCGCGGTCCGTCTCGCGCACCATCTGCACGATCCGCCCGTCCTCGTGGACGATGTAGTGCGACGACACCTCGCTCTTGTCGTTGCAGAGCCACGCCTCGGCGGCCTCGCCGGTCTCCATGCCGGTATAGTGCAGGATGACGAGACACGGCGCCGCGCAGTCGCGCCTCGGACCGAAATTGGGCGAGACCCTGACCTCGGCCCCCGGTTGATCGGCCACGAAGCCGGTCATGGCCGCCTCTTGATCCGCTCCACGGCCTCGTAGGCCGCGTTTATCGCGGCGATCCGGTCGTTTGCAATGGCCACGAACTCCGGCGGCACGCCGCGCGCGATCAGTCTGTCGGGATGGTGCTGCGTGACGAGCTGGCGGTACCTGGCCTTGATCTCGGCGGGCGGCGCGGACCGGTCGACGCCGAGCACCGCATAGGGATCGGGCTCGCCCGTCAGCGCGTGGCGCGCGAGGATCGCGTGGAAATGCGCCTCGTCGATCTCGAAGATTTCGGCGATGCGATGCAGGAACGCCACCTCCCGCTCGTGCACCGCCCCGTCGGCCTTGGCGATGTGGAAGAGCCCGTCGACGATGTCCTCCAGCATGGCGCAGTTCGGCATGCCGCTGCCGCAAAGCCCGGCCATCTGACGCGCATAGGTCTCGAAGCCGGCGATGTCGCCCTTGGCGATGTTGTAGAGCCGGCGCACATGCGCCATCTCGTCGTCGGGCACGGCGAATATGTCGTGGAAGGCGTGCACCTCGTCCTGCGTCACGATGCCGTCGGCGCGCGCCATCTTGGCCGAAAGCGCGATCATGGCGATCGAGAACGCCACTCGCCGCCTCAGTTCCGGATCGCCGGCGAAGGTGGTCTTCAGCGTCTCGACGATCTCGCCGAAGCCGCTGCGCGCGCCTTGGGCGACGCGGGTGGCCAGATCGCCGATTCGGAACCAGATCGACATGCCGGTCAGCTGTGTCCCATCACCGCGCGCGGCTTGTAGAGCCCTTCAAGTGCCTTCACCGTGCGCGCATCCAGCGAGAGGTCGAGCGCCCCGAGCGCGTCGTCGAGCTGCTCCATCCGCGTCACGCCGACGATCGGCGAGGTCACGAACGGCTTCGACAGCACCCATGCATAGGCGACCTGCGCCGGCGAGCGCCCGAGCCTTTCGGCCGCCTCGCGCACCCGCTCTACGATGCGGTAGTCCAGCGGCGAGCCGAAATAGGTCTCCAAGAAGCGGTCGGTCCTCGCCCGCTCGGTCCTGGCGCCTTCCGCTGGCCTGTTTCCCGCCAGGAAGCCGCGCGCGATCGGCGACCACGGCACCACGCCCACCCCTTCGGCGGCGCAGTACGGCATCATCTCGCGCTCCTCCTCGCGATAGAGCAGGTTATAGAAGTTCTGCATCGCCACGAAGCGGGCCAGGCCCATCGCCTTCTGCATCTCCCTCAGCTTGGCGAACTGCCAGGCCCACATGGAGGATGCGGCGAGATAGTGCACCTTGCCGGCGCGAACCACGGCGTCCAGCGCCTCGAGCGTCTCCTCGAAAGGCGTGCCGGGGTCCAGCCGGTGCACATAGAGCAGGTCGATATGCTCCATCCCCAGCCGCTTCAGCGACTGGTCGACCTGTTCGATGATGTTCTTGCGGGAAAGGCCGCGCTGGTTGGCGTGCTCGCCCATCTTGAGCCCGAGCTTGGTCGCCACCACGATTTCGTCGCGTCGCGCGAAATCCTTCAGCGCGCGGCCCGTGACCTCTTCGCTGGCGCCGTAATTGTAGTGGTTGGCCGTGTCGAAGAAGTTGATTCCAGCTTCTACCGCGCGCCGGATGATCGGCCGCGACGCCTCCTCGTCGAGCACCCACGGATGCGTCGGGCCTCCCGGCGTCCCGAAGCTCATGCAGCCGAGGCAGAGGCGGGAAACGTGAAGGCCCGTCGAGCCTAGGCGTACGAGTTGCATGGGGGGCGCATCCTGTTGGAACCGGGGATGCGCGAACCTAGGCGGATGGCCCCTCGCGGTCAAACCGCAACGGGGCCATGCGCAAAGAAAGAAGGCCGGATGGGGCCGGCCTTCTTCCTGCTTGCCGCGTGCCTGGGGGGCTTGCGGCGTCTGCCACGTTCGAAACGCGATTACTGCGCGTTGTCGAGATCCTCGGTGCCCTCAGTGTCCGGAGCAGCCGGGTCGACATCGACGGGCTCGTCCATCGCACCGTCGTCGGCGCCGTCGACGTCAGGCGTGATGCTCTGCGTCGTGGTGTCGTCCGTGTCCGGCTCGGCGTCCGGAGCCGGGTCGGCGGCGGGCGGCGTCGTCGGGGTCGCCGGCTCGTTCATCGCGGGCTCGGGAACGCTCTGCGTCGTGGTGCCGTCCGTGTCGCTGCACGCGGCGACGCCGAACAGGGCGAGCGCGGAGACGGAAGCGAGAATGATCTTCTTCATGACGTTTCTCCTTGTTTATCCTTCATGCGTCGCCCGGTTGCCCGAGCGGTCCCAGAAGAAATGCCTGCGGCGATGCTGCGTTGCATAACAATCTATGAACGGTCGTTAATATGCCTGGCCGTTTGCGGGCCGCGCATAGAAGCGCCCCAGCACGGCCGGCGTGACGTACATCGGTATCTGGTAGCACCCGATCAGAAGCAGGATCGGATCGACCGTCTCGGCCGGCAACACCGTCAGGAAAAGCGCGATGTTGCGGTTGCCCGCGACGATGCCGAGCGCGGGCGCGGTCTCCCTCCGCCCCCTGCGTCGTGCCAGGGTCGCCACCGCGACCTGGATCGCGAAATTGGCGAGGCAGACGACGACCAGGATCGCCGCCACCTTGAGCGGCGCTTCGCCGAGCGCCGGGCCGACCGCCGACATCAGGCCGATCACGACGACGCCCATGGCGATCGCCGAAAGCCCGTCGACGGACCTCAGCGCCCGCTCCGAGGGCGCCTTCATCACGGTCGTGCGCAAGGCGAAGGCGGCCCCGCAAGCGACCACGATCAGCGCGAGCAGCCCGGCTGCCGCCGAGAAGACGGCACCCGGATCGCCGAATTGCGGCGTGAGCCAGAATACGGGCACGACGGTGAGCGGAAGCAGCGCGGTCCCGATGACGAGTTGGCGCAGCGCCGGTGCCGGGTCGTTGCCGGTCATCAGCGTCAGGTTGGGGCTGCCCGAGACAGGAGGGGCGGCCAGCATCAGGACGAAGAACGTGGCCAGCGCCGCGCCGGTCCAGCCGCCGACGGCGATGACGGCTATCGCGGCGAGCGGCAACCCCACCTGGAACACCAGCGCCAGCATCGCCGCCGTGCGCGCCTCGCCGACGGCGCCCAGCGCCTGGCGCGGCCCGACCCTCAGGGCTGCGAGGAAAAGCAGGCCCGCCACCATCGCGCCGATCCACGGCCGCATCGCGAGCGCCAGCGACGGCAGCGCTATGCCGGCCGCAAGCCCGGCCACCAGCACCAGCCTCGCATGGCGTGAGGCGGCTGCGAGCACGTCGTGGATCAAAGCGAGGCGGCGGCGCGCGCCGCCTGGTCGTAATGTCCCGACAGCGCCCGCAGCATGGCGGCCACCGTCGACGTCGCCTTCGGGTCCAGCCCCAGCCCCATCACCGATTCCACCAGCAGCGCCTCGCGGATCGCGCGGTAGCGCACACAGGTGTCGACGCCCTTCTGCGTCGTACCGATCAGCTTTTCCTTGCCGGCCCGCGTACTCTTCACCAGGCCGCGCTTTTCGAGCTTCTTCACCGCGTAGAGCACGACATGCGTGTCCTCGATGCCCAGCACCATGCACAGGTCCGACAGCCGCTTCGGCCGGCCACGATGATTGGCCGAATGCAGCACCAGCACGTCGATCGCGGTCAGCCCCGCCTCGCCCGCCGCCGTCATGCAGCGCACCATCCAGCGTTCGAAGGCGTGCCCGGCCAGGATCATCCCGAACTCGAGCTCGGAAAGCGCGGGCAGCGCGCCGTCGGCGAGATGCGCCGAGGACACGATCGGGCCGAGTTCGTCCAGTTCCTTCGCGGTCATGCGATCATCCCCTGTCAGGCGGCCGCAAACATGGTGCGCGGCAGCCAGAGCGCGAGTTCGGGAAACATGGCGAGCAGCGCGACCATGATCGCCATCAGGAAGAAATACGGCATCGTCGCGCGCGCGATGTCGAACAGGTAGCGCCCCGTCAGCCCCTGTATGACGAACAGGTTGAACCCGACGGGCGGCGTGATCTGCGCCATCTCCACCACGATCACCAGGTAGATGCCGAACCAGACGAGGTCGAAACCCGCCGCCGTCACGAGCGGCATAACGACCGCCGTCGTCAGCACCACCATCGAGATGCCGTCGAGGAAACAGCCGAGCATCACGAAAAGCAGCGTCAGCGCGGCCAGCAGCATCATCGGCGACAGGCCCAGTTCGCCGATGAAGGCCGCGAGCTGGCGCGGCAGGCCGGTAAAGCCCATCGCCGTCGTCAGCACCGCCGCACCCGCCAGTATGAACGCGATCATGCATGAGGTGATCGTCGCCGCCATCAGGCCGTCGAGGAACGTCCTGCGGTCGAGGGAACCCTGCGCGCGCGCCAGTATCAGGCTCAGCGCGACGCCGACGACGGCGGCCTCGGTCGGCGAGGCGACGCCGCCGTAGATGGAGCCTATGACGCCGGCGATCAGCGCCATGACCGGCAGCAGGCTGCGCGCCGCCCTCAGCTTGTCGCGCCAGGGCACGCGCGCCTCGCGCTCGGGCATGCGGTGCGGGTTCAGCGCCGCCCACACCATCACGTAGCCCATGAACAGCCCGGCCAGGATGATCCCCGGCACCACCCCCGCCACGAAGAGCCGCGCGATCGATTCCTCGACCGCCGCCCCGTAGACGATCAGGATGATCGAGGGCGGGATCAGCAGCCCCAGCGTGCCGGATCCGGCGAGGCTGCCGATGGCGAGCCGGTCGTCATAGCCCCGCTTCTTGAGTTCCGGCAGCGATATCTTGCCGATCGTGGCCGTGGTCGCCGCCGAGGAGCCGGAGACCGCGGCGAATACCGCGCAGCCCAGCACGTTGACATGCGCCAGACGGCCGGGAAGCCGCCGCACGAATGGCGATATGCCGGCGAACATGTCCTGCGACAGCCGGGATCGGAACAGGATCTCGCCCATCCAGATGAACATCGGCAGTGCCGTGAGATCCCACGACGTCGATGCGCTCCAGAACGAGGTGGCGAGCACCTGCCCTGCCGGGATGGCCGGCTTGGAGGCGAGCGCGACGAGTGCCACGAGCGACAGCGAGAAGGCCACCCAGAGCCCGAGCGCAAGCGCGCCCAGCATGACGACGACAAGGATGGCGGAAAGTTCGAACATGCCCATGGCTCAGCCCTCCGCCCCGCCGCGCATGACCTCGCCGCGCCAGGCGCGCCAGGCGACGTCGAGAAGCGAGACGACGAGGATGGCCAGACCCAGCGTCATGATCCCCTGCGGGAGCCAGAGCGGCACGGCAACGATGCCGTAGGAGACGTCGTTGAAGGCCCAGCTCTTCCACGCCAGCCGTCCAACCGCGACGGTGGCGTAGCCGGCCAGCAGCGTGGCCAGCAGCGCCACACCCGCCTCGACCACGGGCCGCGCCCGCCCCAGCCGGTCGATCAGCATTCCGACGCGGATGTGGCCGCCGCTGGCCAGCGTATGTGCGAGCGCCAGGAAGCTCGCCCCTGCGAGCAGGAAGCCGCAGATTTCCGCGATGGACGGCACGATGAAGCCGAAGGCGCGCTGCCCGGCCAGCCGCATGGCGGCGTCGAGCAGGCGCAGCGACACCTGCGCCATGACGAGCACGAAGATCGCCAGCAGGCAGGCCGCCGCCGCCCAGGCCGCTGCACGGTAGAGCATGTCGAGACTGCGGCGCATGGGCGTGCCTTTCGCCGGGAGGGATCACGGTGGGGGCACGCGCTCGGATGCCGGCTGCGGGCCGCTCCCGTCCCTGCCCCTGGACGGAAGCGGCCCTGCGCGGCGGACCCTTGTCTGCGTGCGCCTGCTTTTCCGGCCTAGTTGGCGCCGTAGCTCTGCAGCAGCGCCTCGCCGTCCGCGCCGGCCCTGCCCTTCCACTCCTCTGTGATCGTCTTGCCGATCTCGGAGAAGCCGGACTTCAGTTCCTCCGAGGGCTCGACCACGGTCACGCCATTGTCCTTGAGCGCCTGGGTCTTCTCGGCGGTCTCGGTCTGGGACATCTCCCAGCCGCGAGTCTCGGCTTCCGCCGCCGCTTCCATCACGGCCGCGCGCTCGGCCTCGCCCAACGCCTCGAAAGCCGCCTTGTTGACGATCACCATGTTGCGCGGGAGCCAGGCCTGCGTGTCGTGGTAGTGGGAGAGGAAGTCCCACACCTTGGAATCGACGCCCGTGGACGGCGAGGTGATCATCGCCTCGACGCGGCCCGTGGCAAACGCAGTGGCGATGTCCGAGGCCTCGATCTGCGTCGGCACCATGTTGGCGAGCTCGGCCACGCGCTCCGTTCCCAGATTGTAGGCGCGGAACTTCAGCCCCTCCATCTCGGCCAGCGACGAGACTTCCTTCTTGGCGTAAATGCCCTGCGGCGGCCACGCCACCGAGAACAGCAGTTGCAGGCCCTGCTCCTCGAGCAGCTTCTCCAGGTAGGGACGCTGCGCGTCGTAAAGCTTCTTGGACGCCTCGTAGCTGGACGCGAGGAACGGAACGGAATCGACCCCGAAGATCGGGCTTTCGTTCTCCAGGCGCGACACCAGCAGCTCGCCCGCCGGCACGATGCCGTCGCGCACCGACGTCTTGATGTCGGGATGCTTGATCAGCGACTGGTTCGAATGCACCGTGATCTTCAGCGCGCCGCTGGTCTTGGCGTCGACGTCGGCGGCGAACTGCGCGATGTTGCGCGTGTGGAAATTGCCGTCCGGATAGGGTGTCGGCAGGTCCCAGGTCGTCTGCGCCTGGGCGCTCGTCGAAAACAGCGCGATGGCGACGGCGCCGGCGGTCAGGACTGAGCTGTGCTTCATTGTCGTTCCCCTTTCTTGAGGCGTTGGACCTGCAGTTCAGCATCCGGATAACGCCGTTTCAACTCCGGTAGGGGTCACGTTGACAGTTTATCGATAAATCGTCAATAAGTTTTCCCTCAACCGATGGAGGCCGATCAATGGATGCGCGCTGGGACTTCTGGATCGATCGCGGGGGTACGTTCACCGACATCATCGGTCGCGCGCCGGACGGCGCCCTCCACCCCCTCAAGCTGCTGTCGGAAAATCCCGAGGCCTATGCCGACGCGGCCATCCACGGCATCCGGACGCTGCTCGGCCTCGCGCCGGGCGAACCCGTCCCCCCGGGCCTCGTCGGCGAGGTCAAGATGGGCACCACCGTCGCCACCAATGCGCTCCTGGAGCGCAAGGGCGACCGCGTTCTGCTCCTCGTCACGAAGGGCTTCCGCGACGCGCTGAGGATCGCCTACCAGGCACGGCCCGACATCTTCGCCAAGGAGATCGTTCTCCCCGAGCAGCTCTACGAGCGCGTGGTCGAGGTCGACGAGCGCGTGCGCGCGGACGGCACCATCGAGGCCGAGCCCGATCTCGACGCCGTGCGCCGCGAACTGGCCGACGCGATATCGGCCGGCATCGACGCCGTCGCCGTAGTCTTCATGCATTCGTGGAAATATCCCGCGCATGAGCTTGCAGTCGAAGAGCTTTGCGTCGCTGCCGGCTTCGGGCAGATTTCGGTCAGCCACAAGGTCTCGCCGCTGGTCAAGCTCGTCGGACGCGGCGACACGACGGTCGTCGATGCCTATCTCTCGCCCATCCTGTCGCGCTACGTGCGGCGGGTGGCGGGGGAATTGGGTGCCTCTCCCTCCCCCTTGAGGGGAGGCTCGGCCGGCCAAGCCGGCCGGGGTGGGGTAACCGCCACCGCCACGCCCTCGGACGACGGGACGGGCGCCGCTCTGCCTGAACCTACCCCACCCGGCCCTTCGGGCCACCCTCCCCTCGAGGGGGAGGGAGAGACGCCCCGCCTGATGTTCATGATGTCCTCCGGCGGCCTCACCGCCGCCGATCGCTTCCAGGGCAAGGACGCGCTGCTGTCGGGCCCGGCCGGCGGCGTGGTCGGCATGGTCGAGACCGCCCGCATGGCCGGCTTCGACCGCGTCATCGGCTTCGACATGGGCGGCACCTCCACCGACGTCGCCCATTACGACGGCGAATACGAGCGCGCCTTCGACACAGAGGTCGCCGGCGTGCGCGTCCGCGCCCCCATGATGCGCATCCACACGGTGGCGGCCGGCGGCGGCTCGATCCTGCATTTCGAGGACGGTCGCTTCCAGGCCGGGCCGGATTCGGCCGGCGCCAATCCCGGCCCCGCCTGCTACCGGCGCGGCGGGCCGCTCGCCGTCACCGATGCAAACGTCATGCTGGGCAAGCTCCAGCCCGACTTCTTCCCCGCCATCTTCGGCC
>VFQR01000468.1_pt1 | contig 55898 bp, 62 predicted proteins | sample 3512321 | NCBI WGS metagenome assembly VFQR01 (sample SAMN10412374, study PRJNA504923) | tailings metagenome | isolation source: Relicate 3 Philex TSF1 revegetated site | place: Philippines: Tuba, Benguet | collected 2017-08-29 | reverse complement strand
GACCGAATTCTCCAAACACATGGAACTGCTCGAAGTAACCAGTCCGGCGGATTTCCGGACCCTGACTGCCTGATCGCGGCTCGGCCCCACTTTGTCGATTAAGGCAGAATAATAATGACACTATAAATATTTGTCCTGACTACTCTTGCCTCCTCCGATTATACAATACTACCATAAGAAGTGCCCCGGTGGGACGGGGGAGTAAAAAGGGGTGGGGGATGATCAAGAAATTCTCCTCAGCGGTGTTGCTGGGGGGCATGCTTCTCGGTGCAGTGCCGCTGGTCGGCTGCATGAACGCCAACGAGTTTGCCAAAAAAATCGGACAGCCGCCGCAGGGCGCCGTGGAGATGCGGTCGCTGCAGACCCGTCGTTTCGACAGTCTCGACGAGCATGCCCTGCTGAGTGCCGCCCAGCAGACCCTGCAGGATCTCGGTTTCACGATTTCAGAAGCCTCCGCCGATGCGGGCGTTCTGGCCGGTTCCAAGCAGCGCGATGCAACCGAATCCGGCCAGATCGCCGGGCAGGTGGCGCTCACGGTCGTCATGGCATTGCTGGGCTCGGCACATACCCCGACCTGGGACAAGGAGCAGACGATCAACGTCACGCTCACCGCCACGCCGATCCAGAACAGCAAGCAGACTGAAATCCGCGTCTCGTTCGACCGCCACATGCTGAACAATCATGGCCATCTGTGGCGCGCCGAACTCCTGATGGATGAGAAAATCTACCAGGAATTCTTTGACAAGTTTGCACAGGGCGCGTTCCTGGAGGCGCAGAAGATATGATTTCCACCAGGATTGCAGCCCGCCTGGGCCTGCTGCTCGTGCTCCTGGCCGCGCTGCCGGCCTGCCAGACCACGCGTCGCGACGAAGTCATGATGAGCCAGAAGGGGGCCGTGGAACTGCGCGCCATGCAGAGCCGCGCTTTCGATACGCCGGATCGCTACAAGACCATCCGCGCCATCGTAGCCACCCTGCAGGACCTCGGCTACACGATCGACAAAGTCGAAACCGGGGCGGGAACCGTTTCAGCCACCAAGCTGACCGCGCTGCGCCTGACCGCCTCGGTCTATCCTCGCGGCAGCACGCAGACCATCGTGCGCTCCAATGCCCTGGTACGCGTGCAGCAACAGCAGCAGCAGAACCAGGTCGACGATCCGGAATTCTATCAGAAATACTTCTTCGAGCCGTTGTCCAAGGCGCTGTTCCTGACGGCGCTGCAGGTCGAGGATGGCGTCGATGTTCCGCCCGAGCCGGTTCAAAAGGCCGCGACAAATTAATCGCGTTCATCACTCCCAGAGGATGCTGAAAATGAAGTTCATCAAGCCTGTAGTTTCCGCCGCCCTGATCGCCGGTCTGCTGTCGGCCTGCCAGACCGCCTCGCAGCATGCCGCGGATGTTCGCGCCGCCCAGGATGGCGACCGCGTGACTGTTGGCAAGGTGCAGCGCGAAATCCGTGTCGGCATGACCAATGCCCAGGTCGTCGAAGTGCTCGGCGCACCGAACATGGTCACCACCGACGAGCAGCGGCGTGAGAACTGGGTCTATGACAAGATCGCCACCGACACCGCGTATTCCTCCAGTTCGGGCGGCGTGAATGCCCTGATCCTGGGCGGCGGCCTGGTTGGCAATGCCGGTCTGGCTGGTGGCGCCGGTGGCGCGGGCTACAGCAGCGGCGCCGGCGCCCGGTCGACATCGCAGCGCACGCTCACGATCATCATCAAGTATGATGATCAGAACAAGGTGCGCGACTTCTCGTACCGCTCCAGCAGCTTCTGACCTTTGTCGGGCGGGGGGAACATGCTTCGGTCTCTTGCCATCGCGTCTGCGCTGGTTCTGGCCGGTTGCCAGCAGCATGCCGCCGACCAGCAGCAGCGCGCGACGCTGGCACTGACATCGGACACCCTGGCGCAGCGGCAATACACCACCCGACGCTTCGAGACCAAGGATGAGGTCTCAATCATGGCGGCCTCGGCCGGTGTGCTGCAGGATCTTGGCTTCAATATCGACGAAACCTCGCGCGCGACCGGTTTGCTGGTGGCCAGCAAGAACCGCGATGCGGTCGAGGCGGGGCAGGTGACGGGGCAGATTTTCCTTGCTGCCCTGGTCGCCGCGATGGGCGGCCGTGCCGATCCGGTCTGGGAGCGCGATCAGAAAATCCGCATCTCGGTTGTGACAAAGCCCGCGCGCGAGGCGATGGTGGTGCGTGTCACCATCCAGCGCCTGATCTGGAACACCAAGAACCAGATTTCGCGCGTCGAAAGCATCGATGATCCGGTGATTTACCAGCAGTTCTTCGACAAGCTGGCGCAGTCTGTCTTCCTAGAAGCGCACGAGATCTGACGATGCCGGCTCAGCGCTCTGCCGTCAAATTCGTCGTCTTGCTGCTGCCTCTCGCCGTTGCGGCCTGCCAGACCGATTCCCGGCAGCAGGTGCTGCTGACCGATCGCAGTCAGGTTGAACTGCGTGCCGTGCAGACGCGCGCCTTCGATACGACCGACAAGAACTTGACGGTCCGTAATGTGATTGCGACCTTCCAGGATCTCGGCTTTGTCGTCGACAAGGCCGATGAAGTGCTCGGCACCGTCAGCGGCACCAAGCTGCAGGGTTATACGATGCGGATGACGGTCACGGTGCGACCGCGCGGCACGACACAGACGGCTGTTCGCGCCAATGCGCAATACAATCTGGTCGCCGTTTCGGAGGCCGCGCCCTATCAGCAGTTCTTCGCCGCGCTGGAAAAGGCGATGTTCCTGACTGCGAACGAAGTGGACTGACGTCGGCGATCCTTAAGCGCTGAACGCGTCGTCGTCCTAGTGCAGGTGCGGGAAACGACCGATCTTGCTACGCAGTTTTCCGGGTCGTAAGAGTCGTTCACATGCACCCATGCAGGAACAGTTCGCGCTGCAGCGGCAGCGGCAGATCGTTCCAGGTCAGCACCACGGCGGCGCCCAGGCATTTGAGGATATTGGTTTCCGAGACTGCAAAGTGCCGATCTTCAATGGCACCGCCTTCGCCTTGCCAGCGGCGCAGCGAGCGTGTCAGTTGGGCGTCGGGGGCGATACGCGGCGTATCGTGGCCATGGTCACTCCTCGTCGTCGTAGTAGGTGACGTTGAGCAGCTGCTCGACGGTGTCGCTCTGGCCGGTCGTCAACGGCAGCGTCACCGACTCAAACGCGACGAAACTGCGGTCGACGAAATAGTAGGTGCCGGCGGCGCGCAGAGGCTTTGCATTGTCCGCGGCCCAGGACAGGCCGTTGTTGAAATCGGTATAGGCCTGTTCGGTCATGATCTCGTCGACGAATTTGCCGGTCGGGTCGCGGCCGGAATACTGGCTGATCAGCGTGCCGTAGAGCCGAATGCGGAAGCGCCGCCGACCGTCGGTTTCATGCACGATTTCATAGATCAGGACGCGCGGCAGATAGGGCCGCAGCACGAAGGGCGAAAAATCCTCCCGGTTCGGCGCAAGACGCCCTGCGCGCTTTTCGTCCCATAGCGCGGTAAGCTCTCGGAGTTCTGGACGCCGGAACCGCAACTCGGGGTCGAGGCGGAACCTGCTTTCGACGATCTGCCGGTTCAGGGCATGTCCTCCGGTTTCCTGCCCATATTGCAGGGCAATGCGATGCCGGGACAATCATTCATTGGAGAGAGGTGGTGAGCCCGCCGGGATTCGAACCCGGGACCTCTCGATTAAAAGTCGCTTGCTCTACCAGCTGAGCTACGGGCTCACAAAGCCCTTTCCGGCGGTCCCCGCAGGCAACCGGCCCGGAAAAGCGCGGCGACCATAGGTCGTTGGGCCGGCCCCGTCAACCTACCGGATTTTGCGGAAAGCCAGGGTTACGCTGCCGACCGGAATCCCGAATTTCCGCACCGTCGCCCGGTTCAGGACCATCTCGTCATCGAAGCGGTACAGCCAGTCGTCGAAGGTCACGTCGATGCCGCCGGAATCGGTTTTCAGGCGGATGTCGTAGACCCATTGCAGGCTGTTCCCCCGCGCACGCCCTTCGGCGGTGCCGAGCACGTCATCGGCGCGGCCCTGGTAGCGGCCGTCGGCCCCGGCCCGGATGCGCCAGACCCTGCGGTCGGTCTCGCCGTCGCTGAACCGGAAATCCTCGTCCAGCACCAGTTCGTCGCCGTCGCGCCGGCCGTCGATCTCCACGGTGAACTGGCGCACGCTGCCGCCGAAACGCGGCTCGAACAGGCCCCAGGCTTTCACCTGTCCGATAAAATACGGCTCCAGCGCGAAGGCCCCGTAAGCCTGATGGGCGGCGGGGTCCGGGCGTTGGGTGGAGCAGGCGGCAATCAGGGGGGCGAGCATGATCAGGGAGACGGCAGCAAGGCGGCGCAGCATCGTGTATCCGAGGGGTTCGATCTGACCGACGAGCTAGCTTGCCGGCGCCGGGCGGCAAGGGCAGCGGCGGCGGTGGGATGCGGCGTTCGAGGCCCGGCCGGCCGTTTTCCCCGGAAACCGTAGCGGCGGTTACCAAGTTACAACCTTTGAGGGGCTATAAAATCCTTCGCAGTTGCGGGATAATCTGTCTGTCCGGCCCGTACAGCCCGGAGGATGAGGATCATGGCCAAGTATTACGTTGAAGGCGGGATTTTTAAGGATCTGGCAGACCCGGCGCCGATTGCCGGAACCGAGGAGCGCTACGGCCCGTTCCCGACCGAACAGGAAGCCGACAAGATCTGGCGTGCCCGCATGGCGGACAAGATCGACATTTGCAACCACCGCCTGCGCGTGATCCAGCGCGACGCCTGAGTCGCCGAGTCCGCGGTCGGAGTCGCGGCCAGGATCCGTCCGGACCGCCGGTCCCTGACGTGCTTTCCCTGTTGCTAAGCGGTTTGCCTGCCACGATGATTTCATGGCGGACCACCCGATTCGGCCAATTTCGGCCGAACGACAGGTCAAGAGAAGGCAATGTTCGATCCACACACTGCCGGGCGGCTGATTGCCAACCGGGGTGATTTGAAACGCAAGGCGGTGAATTATGCCCGCGGCCAGGACGTGCGGCTGAGCCCCGAATTGCGTGGCAAGATCGAGAAGGTGATCGTGAAGAACCAGGCCGAATTCGAAGTCGCTGCGCGCGACATGCTGGTGACCCTGAAGGAAGCCTGGGGTTCGGCATCGTTCAATTCGATCGGTCGCGCGCGCTACTACGAATGGATCCGCGACCTGGCCCTGGAACTGAAGGGGCAGGGCAGCCTGTTCGGTTATCCGCTGGTCACGCTTTACGCCGACAGTCTGAAGAATCTCTGCGACGGCCTGACCAATCCGAGCCATCGCCTGCATGCCATCATCGGTCTGAATATCGACGCGCTGAATATCATCGTGCGCCGCAAGATCACCGGGCCGGGCAGCGTGCTGGAGCGCCGCGTGGCCGAGGCCTTCCGCGAAGCCTATATGAAAATGCGCCTGCGCCAGCCGTCCGAAGTGGCGATGGAGCATAAGGTGGCGCATGCCGTGCGCCAGCTCGATGCCAAGCGCGAGCCGTCGGTGAAATCGCCGGACCTGAAGAATACCGGCCGCGAATGGCCCAATGGCGTGCGCCTGACGGCCGACTGAGGCACAGGCCGGAGTGAGGCCCGCGTATGGCTGAGTCAGACGACCGCAACAATCCGAACGGACCGCCCGAGGGTTTCAACTGGAAGCCGCAGGCGATCAAGCCGATTGCCGCGCAGGAAGTGATCGCCGAGGCGATCAAGGACGCCGACAAAAGCTATTTCTTCGAAAACTACACGAAACAGGCCGCCAACGTGGTCGCCGAACTGCGCAAGCATGGCTATGTCATTGTGCCCTATTACCCGACCGTGCAGATGGTCAAGGCGGCGATGGACGAGCTGCAATACGGCCAGAACCGGTTCACCAACGTGGTGATGCCGATGTATCTGGCGATGATGAAGGCGGCGCCGAAATCCAAGGGTTAACACCCTAACCTGTCCTTAACCGCCATCTGGTATTGCGACCAGACTGGGGTAGAATGCAGCCCAGCTGCTTGACTGGAGTTGAATGATGAGCCGGGACAAGCTGGTGGCTTTCCTGCGCGTGGCGGGGCCGCAGCGCACCGCCGAAATCCTCAAACGACTGCCGCCGCAGGAGGCGCAGGCCGTGCAGCAGGCGCTCGACCAGACGCCCAACATCGCCTCCACGCAGGTGGATGTTGCCGCCGATGCAGCGGCCACCTTCGTCGCCGCGGTCGCCCGCAAGCGCTGATGCTGCGTCAGCCGCATGGCCGGCGCGCCGTTGCTGCGGCGGGGCTCGCGCTTCTGCTCGCCGGCGACGCGCTGGCGCAGGACGGCCTCAGGGCCGGCAGCCGGCCCAAACGGCCCGATATCTGTTTCAATCAGCCTGAAATCGAGGCCGAGGCCATCGTGCGTGCCGGCATGATCATCCGCGACCATGCGCGCGCCTGTGCCCGTCGCGGACATGACACCGAGATCCTGCAGCTCTGGGCCGCGTTCGACAACGCAAATGCTGAAAGACTGCAGGATGCCGTTCAGGTGCGGGCCCAGGCCTTCAGGCGTAACTGGCCCAACGATCCCAATGTCGCGCAGCGCTATGCCAACGAGTCCGTTGCCTCGCGCCAGCTGGTCGATTTCGCGCCGGCAGAATGCGCGGCGCTGCGCGACCTGGTCGAAAGTTTCAAAATCTGGCCGGACTATATGAAGCATGTCCGCACCGTCGAGGTGGGACAGGTCAAGACGCTGATCCGGCAATGTCCGCGCCGCTCGCCTGGCGAACCGGGCGCCAGGCTCGACTGAGCCTTAGCTGGCCGGCACCACGACGATGCGGTTGTTCTCCAGCAGGATGCTGCCGGCGCGGAAGACCGGCGTGCCGTAGGGATCCATCTGGCCGATCACGCGCACGCGGTCGCCGGCTTTCACCTTGGTCAGGTCGCGCCAGGTCGGGCCGATCACGATCACCTGGCTCGAATTGCCGTCATTGAGCACGAAGGTGGTGGCCTGCGGCGACAGCACCACGCCCTGGATCGTCACCGCCTTGCCGCGCGGGATTTCCGCAATCGGCACCAGCGGCGGCAGGTCGAAGGCCATGCTGCGTGTCGTGCCGCGTGTGTTGCTGTTGTTTCTCGGTGCCGGCTTCTTCTCATCCTTCTGCTCGGCCTGCGGTTGCTGAGCTTGCGGCTGCTGGGCTTGCGGCACGATCGGCTGGCTTGGCGGCTGCGCGGCACGCGGATCGGCTTGGCCCGGCATGGCGGGAGCGGCCGGCGCCGCCGGAGCCGGCTGCTGGGCTAGGACAGGCGACGCCGCGATCAGCAGCGCCGCGCCGAGAACGAGAAGGAAGGGCCTCAGATGCATCGGCCGCCATCGACCTCCATGCAGACACCGGTGATGAAATTCGCCTCGTCGGAGGCGAGATAGAGCGCGGCATTGGCAATATCGGCCGGCGTCGAGAAGCGGCCGATGGGAATGGTGCTGACGAATTTCGCCTTCATCTCCTCGGTCTCTTCGCCGCCCATGAATTCCTTCAGCATCGGCGTCAGGCCGGCCACCGGGTTCAGCGCGTTGACGCGGATCTGTTCCGGCGCCAGTTCCACCGCCATCGCCCGGGTCAGCGTGATCACCGCGCCCTTCGAGCCGTTATACCAGACCAGACCGGGACGCGGCCGCACGCCCGCCGTGGAGGCGATGTTGATGAAGCAGCCGCCGCCGCGCTTGCGCATCTCCGGGATGGCATGCTGGGCCGAGAGATAGATGCTCTTCACGTTGACGGCGAAAATCTTGTCGAAGGTGGCCTCATCGGTGTTCAGCAGCGAGGCGTTGCGCTGCGGCATGCCGGCATTGTTCACCATGATGTCGAGGCCGCCGAAGGCCTCGACCGCCTTTTCCACCAGCGCCTTCATCTGTCCGTTCTGGCTCACATCCGCGGCCACCGGCAGCGCCTTTTGCCCGGCCTTGTTGATTTCACCAGCGACTCTTTCCGCGGCGGCGAGATTCAGGTCGCCCAGTACCACGGCAGCGCCTTCGGCAGCGAAACGCTTGGCGATGCCTTCGCCGAAACCCGAACCGCCACCCGTGATGATCGCTACCTTACCCGCCAGACGCATGAACCCGATTCCTTCCCTAAAAAAGCTGTTCCAATCACTCTAGCCGGCCGGCCGGGGCATGCAAGCGCCTGATTCCCCTGCTAGACTGCTCCCGAGGTACCAGGGAAGGGAGCGACAGCGTGCTGTTTCCGGGATTCGAGCAGAAGCGTGTGGCCGGCGACGGGGCCGAGATCAACCTGCGGATCGGCGGCAAGGGGCCGGCTTTACTGCTGTTGCACGGCTATCCGCAGACCCATGCCATGTGGCACCACATCGCGCCGAAACTGGCGCAGGACTTCACCGTGGTCTGCGCCGACCTGCGCGGCTATGGCGACAGCGACAAGCCGCCCAGCACGCCCGACCATGCACCGTATTCCTTCCGCGCCATGGCGGCCGATATGGCCGCTGTCATGACGAAGCTCGGCTTCGAGCAGTTCTTCCTGGCTGGCCATGACCGCGGCGCCCGCGTGTCGCATCGCCTGACGCTGGATCACCAGCCGCGCGTCAAGAAGGTCGCGCTGATGGATATCGTGCCGACCCTGCATCTGTATGAGAATATCGATCAGCAGGTCGCCACCGGCTATTACCACTGGTTCTGGCTGATCCAGCCCGAGCCTTTCCCGGAGAAGATGATCGGGTCCGATCCGGAATTTTACCTGCGCAAGAAAACCGGGCACTGGTCGGGCGCCAGTTTCAAATTCGACGAAACCGCGATGGCGGAATACCTGCGCTGCTTTGCCAAGCCCGAGACGATCCATGCCACCTGCGAAGATTACCGCGCCGCTGCCAGCATCGACCTGGTGCATGACCGCGCCGACCGCGACGCCGGCAAACGGGTGACCTGCCCGATGCTGGTGCTGTGGGGCAGCAAGGGCCTGATGGATAAGTCCTACGATGTTCTGGGTACCTGGCGCGACCGTGTCAGCGGCAGCCTTGAGGGTCATACCGTCAACAGCGGGCATTTCCTGCCCGAGGAAGCGCCGGAAGAGACTTACGCAGCGCTCATCAAGTTCCTGAAGGCCTGATCCAATATGACCACCGAGAATTCTCCGCCCAATCCCGAAATCGAACTGCCGCCCATCATCGCGCCGGCCCCGCGCGTGAGCCTACTCACCCGGCTGCGCAATTACTTCCTTGCCGGCATTATCGTGGCGGCGCCGATCGGTCTGACCATCTATCTGGTCTTCATCACCATCGAGGCCATCGACCGCAACGTGCGCAGCCTGGTGCCGCCGGGCTACCAGCCGGAACGTTTCATTCCCTACGATCTGCCCTTCGGCATTCCGGGCCTGGGCCTGATTGCCGCCCTGGTCGTGCTGACCCTGATCGGCTTCCTCGCCACCAACCTGATGGGTCGCACGCTGCTGTCGCTCGGCGAACGCATCGTGGCGCGCATGCCGGTGGTGCGCGGCATCTATTCGGCGCTGAAGCAGATTTTCGAAACCGTGTTCAGCCAGTCGGGCAATTCCTTCCGCCAGGTGGCGCTGGTGCCCTGGCCGTCGCAGGGGTCGTGGACCATCGCCTTCGTCACCAATTACGTGCAGGGCAACGAGGTGGGCGAGCATCTCGGCGACGAGATCGTCACCTGCTACGTGCCCACCACGCCGAACCCGACGGGCGGGTACATGACCTATTTCCGTCGCCGCGACATCCATATCCTGTCGATGAGCGTGGATCAGGCGATGAAGCTGATCATTTCCTGCGGCGTGATTGTGCCGTCGGACGTTACGGCCGCCCAGCTCAAGGCGGCCGCCGCAGGAAATCCCGGTATCAAGTCCACGCATGGGGATGGCAACTTCACGCCCTGATCTTCCCCAGCAGGTCGCAGCATTCGACCTGCGTGCGCTGGACCGGGATTTCCTCGACAATCCCTATCCGGTCTATCATCTGCTGCGTCAGCACGATCCGGTACGCCGCATGCCGGACGGCAGCTGGTTCCTGACGCGCTACGACGACCTGCAGGCGGTTTATCGCGACAACAAGAGATTCTCGTCAGACAAGCGCGTCGAGTTCGGCGCGAAATACGGCGAGGGTACGCCGCTGTACCGCCATCACACCACCAGTCTGGTGTTCAACGATCCGCCGCTGCATACCCGCGTGCGCCGGCTGCTGGCCCCGGCGTTTACGCCGCGTGCGCTCAAGCTGCTGGAGCATCGCTTCGAGGCACTGGTGGCGCGCATGCTGGACAGGGCCGCGAAAAACGGCGGCATGGATGTGATCGCCGATTTCGCCTCGGCCCTGCCGGTTGAGATCGTCGGCGACATGCTGGCGGTACCGCAGGAGGATCGCCATCTGTTGCGCGACTGGTCGCTCGCCATTCTCGGCGCACTCGAACCGGTGCTGACGCCGGAGCGGAACGAGCAGGGGACACGTGCCGTCACCGAATTCGAGGCGTATCTCGAAACGCATATCGCTGGTTGGGAAACACGCATGGCGGCGCGTGAGGCGGAAGATGCCTATGGCGATGTGCTGTCGGGCCTGATCCGCGGCGAGACCGGAGATAAGCTCACGCCGGCCGAACTGGTGCAGAACTGCATCTTCCTGCTCAATGCCGGCCACGAGACCACCACGAATCTGATCGGCAACGGCATTGCCGCGCTGCTGGAATGGCCGCAGGAAAAACAGCGGCTGATCGCCGATCCCGGTCTGATCAGGACAGCCATCGAGGAATTCCTGCGCTTCGAATCGTCCAACCAGCTCGGCAACCGTCGCGTGGTGGAGCGCGTCGAGATCGGTGGCGTCACCTTCGAGCCCGGCGATCTGGTCACGCTCTGCATCGGCGCGGCCAACCGCGATCCGGCGCAGTTCACCGATCCCGACCGGCTCGATGTTGGCCGCGCGCCGAACCGGCATCTGGCGTTCGGTGCCGGAATTCACGCCTGCGCCGGCATGTCGCTGGCGCGGCTGGAAGGCCAGATCGCGATTGCGCAGTTGCTCGCGCGGTTCCCGGATTTCCGCAGCAGCGGCCAGGCCGTGCGCGGCGGCCGTGCGCGATTCAGAGGGTATCTGTCGTTTCCTGTTGAGTTCGGTTGAGCATGACCCGGAAAAAACGTCTCGCCGTCGCGCGCCTCTGGCATGAGGGCAACAGTTTCACTCCGCTGCCCACCACGCTGGCCGATTTCGAGCGCCGTGAATGGTTCGCGGGCAACGAAGGCCTGGCGCGCTATCGCGGCACTGGCACCGAACTCGGCGCCGTGGTCGCCTTCGCCGATGCGCATCCCGACTGGGAGATCACCGTGCTGCGCTGCGCCTCGGCGCCGCCGGGCGGCCCGGTGGAAGATGCGCTGTATGACCGCATCGTCGCCGACATGCTGCGCGGCCTTGAGGGCCAACGGTGGGATGCGGTCTATCTCTCGCTGCATGGCGCACTGGTCACGGTGAGCGAGCCGCAGGCCGACCTGATGTTGATCCGCCGCGTGCGCGCCGCCATCGGCACCACGCCGCTGGGCGTCAGTTTCGACCTGCATGCCAATCTCTCGCCCGAATTGCCGCGGCTGGTCGAGTTTGCCTCGGGCTACAAGACGCATCCGCATATCGACATGGATGCCACGGCAGCCCGCGTGCTGGCCGAACTGGCGCGGCTGGCCCATGGTGGCACGAAACTACAGGGCGCGGTGACCAAGCTGCCGGTGCTGCTGCACAGTTTCAACATGCGCACGGCGGCCGGCCCGATGGCCGATACGGTGAATGAGGCGAAGGCGGCCACGAAGGATGCCGTGAAGGATATCACGGTGTTCGGCGGCTTTGTCTGGGGCGACAGTCCCGATGCCGGTGCGAGTATCCTGAGCTGGGCCGAGACCGCGACGGCGGCGAAAGCCGTGGCCGACGAGACCGCGCAGAAGCTTTATGCGCGCCGCGCGCAGTTCCGCATGTCGCTGCCGACGCCGGCTGAAGGCCTGCGCATGGCGCTGCAACAGCCCGGCCTGGTCTGCGTGGTCGAGCCGAGCGACAATCCTTTATCCGGCGGCATCGGCGATACGACCGGTTTGCTACACGCCCTGCTGGAGATGCAGATCGACGGCGCGGTGGTGTTCGCCTTTCTCTACGATCCCGGTCTGGTGCAGACCGCGAAGGCTGCCGGTATCGGCGCCATGATTCATGCCAAACTCGGCGGGCGGATCGCGCCGCATTTCGGTGCGCCGGTAGAGGCGCAGGCGGAGGTGGTCGCACTGACCGATGGCCGCTTCGTCAACGAGGGCCCGTTCGAGACCGGCATGCCGGTCGATCTGGGCGAGACGGCGGTGTTGCAAGTGGGCGGCGTGAAAGTGATCGTCACCTCCAGCAGCCAGGCCGGCATCGATCCGGCCTATTTCCGGCTGCATGGCATCGATCTGGCGACGACGCGGCTGATCGCCGCCAAGGCGAAGAACCATTTCCGTGCGGCGTTTGTGGATCGTGCCGCGATCATCGTCGATGTCGACACGCCCGGCCCGGCGGCGCTCGATCTCTCGCTGCTGCCGTTCAGGTATTTGCCGGCGGGGATAGAGAAGTAAGTCAAAAAGTAAGGCGGCCATAAAGCCGCCTTTCCGTCGTCGGATTGTCTTTCCGCTTTAATCGATGCGCGCGCCCGAGGCCTTCACGGCTTTGGCCCATTTCTCGATCTCGGTCTTCATCAGATCGGCGAGCACCTGCGGCTTGCCGCCGACCGGATCGGCACCCTGCTGGTCGAACTGCGCCTTCATCTCCGGCGTCTTCAGGATCGCGTCGATTTCGGCATTCAGCTTGTCCACGATCGGCGCCGGCGTCTTGGCCGGGGCATACATGGCGAACCAGGCGGTGGCGCTGTAGTCCGGCAGGCCCTGTTCGGCGACGGTCGGAATCTCCGGCGTCGACGGCCAGCGCTTCGGCGTGGTGACGGCCAGCGCACGCAGCGCACCCGAGCGGATATGCGGCAGGGCGGAGGGCAGGTTATCGAAGGTGAACTGCACGTTGCCGCCCAGCAGGTCGGTCAGCATCGGGCCCGAACCGCGATAGGGGACATGCACCAGGTCGGTGCCGGTCATGGTCTTGAACAGCTCGGCCGAGAGGTGGCCCGAGGTGCCGTTGCCCGGCGTGCCGAAATTCAGCTTGCCCGGCTGCGCCTTCGCCAGCGCGATGAATTCCTGCACGTTCTTCGCCGGCACGCTGGGATGCACCACCAGCACGTTGGCGACCATGGCAACCAGCGACAGCGGCGCAAAATCCTTCACCGGATCGTAGCCCAGCTTGGAATAGAGGCTGATGTTGATCGAATGGGTGCCGATGGTGCCCATCATGATCGTGTAGCCGTCGGCCTCGGCCTTGGCGGTGTATTCCGTGCCGATATTGCCGCCGGCGCCGGCGCGGTTGTCGACCACGAACTGCTGGCCCAGCCGCTCGGTCAGCTTGGCTGAGACGAGGCGGGCGAGAATGTCGGTGGTGCCGCCGGCGGGGAAGGGCACCACGACTTTGACAGGCTTGGTCGGATAGGCCTGGGCGATAGCAGCAGATGACAGCAGCAGTGTCGCGGCAACGGCGGAGAGGAATGTCCGGGTAAAGGTCATCGGGTCGTCTTTCTTATGAGTGTTTCCCTTCGGCGAGCGGACTCGCCGGGCGGCATTCTAGGCCGGTCGATCTGCTCTGCCCACGGATTTGTTTGCGGTCTTGCTGCATTGAATTGAATTCAATATAGTGCGTGCATGAGCCAGCCCGCTAAACCGCGCCTGCGCATTTCCGCTGCCGACCTGCTGCCACCCGACCTGCCGGCCTCGGCGCGCGGCGGCGAAACCCGCGAGCGTATCCTGAAGGCGGCGGCGAAAGTGCTGGTTGCCGGCGACGGGCAATGCGAGATCGCCGATGTGGCGCGCGCCGCCGGCGTTTCGGCCGGGCTGAGCTATCACTACTTCACCTCGAAGGCGGGGCTGATCGCCGCCGTGGTCGAAGCCTTCTACGACCGTATGGAAGCCGCCGTGATGGAGCCCAATCCGAAACCGGGCGCCGGCTGGGGTGAGCGTGAGCGACTGCGGCTCGAACGCATGATCGACTTCTATTACGCCGAACCGCTGGCGCCGCTGATCCTCACGCGGCTGAGCCGCACGCCAGATGTGGCAGCCGTGGAGGCGGCGCGCTTGGCGCGGCATATCGACCTCGCGGCGCGCAATGTCGAACTGGCGCAGCAGAAGGACGAGATTCCGTCCGAGCTCGATCCGCATCTGCTCGGCGCGATGATCCTCGGCGGCCTGCGGCAGGCCATCGGCCAGGCGCTGGGCCAGCCAAAGCGCCCCGGTCGCGACAAGCTCGCCGAACAGCTCTGGTCCTTCATTGCAGGGGCCGCGCAACTGAAACCCGTGAAGAAGAAAGCCGCGCGCTGATGCAGCCGGCACTGCAGGCAGAGTGGCTCAGCCGGGTGCGCGACCATATGGTCTCACGCAGCACCGATATGGCGGAAGCCGTAACGCGTATCGACATCGCGCGCTACACCGATCCGCAGCGGCTGCAGGCCGAACAGGCGCTGCTGCGCCGCACGCCGATCTTCGTCAGCTTCTCCTCGAAACTGGCAAAGCCGGGCGATTTCGTCACGCATGACCTGCTCGGCCTGCCGATCCTGGTGCTGCGCGACACGGACGGCAGCTTGCGCGCCTTCCTCAATGTCTGCCGCCATCGCGGCGCCAAGCTGGTCTGGGACAAGGCGGGCTGCGGCAAGCGTGCCTTCACCTGTCCCTATCATGCCTGGAGCTACGATCTGCGCGGCAGCCTGCGCGGCATTCCGCACGAGGCCGGTTTCGCCGGGCTCGACAGGGCACAGCACAATCTGGTCGCGTTGCCGGTGACGGAAACTTTCGGTCTTGTCTTCGTGCTGCCCGATGCGGCGCAGCCGGATTACGACTTCGCTGGCTTCCTCGCCGGCATCCGCGACGATCTCGAAGGCTTCGGCCTCGGCAACCATATGCTGCACGACGAACGCGAGATCGGGCTGAACTGCAACTGGAAGGTCGTGGTCGAGGGCGGGCTGGAGACCTATCACGTCCAGCATGCGCACAAGCGCACCATCGCTCCGATGTTCGCCGACAATGTGGCGGTGGCCGACCGGCTCGATCCGCATATGCGGCTGTATTTCACCAAGCGCAATGCGGCCGAGCTGGTGGCCGGCGCGGCGCAGGGATCGATCCGCGAATATGGTAATCCGTTGTATTACATCTTTCCCAACCTGATCATTCTGGTGCAACCCGATCATGCCACGGCGATGGCGGTATTCCCGAACGGCACCGATGCCTGCATCGTGCATGGCGGTGCGCTGGTGCCGCCGCAGACCGACAAGGGCCCGGCCGGCACGCCGAAGGCCGATGCCTACTGGGACCGCAATGTGAAGATCTTCTGGGATGCGCTGGACGAGGATTTCCAGATGGGCCAGGCGATCCAGGCCGGCTTCCGCTCCGGCGCCAACAGCCACATCACCTTTGGCCGTTTCGAACAGGGCTGCGCCTGGTTCCACGACAGCCTCGACCGCAGGCTCCAGTCGGCTTGATCCAGGTCAAGCCTGACGCGCGCCGCATCGTCTAGGCTGAGCAATGTCGCATTTGTTGCGGCGGTTCAACTTTCGCAGGAGCCCATCATGCACAGCAATGTCGGCGGCATCGACCGCATCCTGCGGATCGTCGCAGGCCTGATCCTGCTCACCTTCGTCGCCGTCTATCAGGGCGACGAGCGCTGGTTCGGCCTGATCGGCGTGATTCCCCTGATGACCGGCCTGTTCCGCTTCTGCCCGGCCTACCGGCTCATCGGCGTCAATACCTGCCGCGCTGAGCCGCGCTAGGTCCTGAAAAAGGCGACCAGCTCGGCCAGCTGCGCCGACTGGTTGGCGAGCTGCTGCGCCGAGGCCGAGGTTTCCTCCACCAATGCGCCGTTGCGCTGGGTCATCTCGTCCATCTGCGCCACGGCCGTGTTGATCTGCTCCAGCCCCGACGCCTGCTCGCGGCTGGCGGCGGCAATCTCGGCAACGATATCCGACACTTTCTTGATCGCGGAGACGATCTCGGTCAACGACGCTCCGGTCTGGTTCACGAGCGTGGCACCGGCCTTGACCTGGCTATTCGATTCCGTGATCAGCGCCTTGATGTCGCGGCTGGCATCGGCCGAGCGTTGCGCCAGCGCACGCACTTCCTGTGCCACAACGGCGAAACCCTTGCCGGCTTCACCCGCGCGCGCCGCCTCCACGCTGGCATTCAGCGCCAGCAGGTTGGTCTGGAAGGCGATCTCGTCTATGAGACCGACAATATCGGAAATGCGCCGCGCGCTTTCCTCGATGCGGGTGACGGCATCGACCGCCTGCTGCGTGATCTCACCGCCCTTGTCGGCGGTATGGCGTGCCGCCGCAGCGAGTTGGCTGGCCGCCTGGGCATTGTCGGCATTCTGCTTCACCGTCGTGGTGATCTCGTGCATCGAGGCGGCAGTCTCCTCGATCGAAGCCGCCTGAGACTCTGTGCGCTGCGCCAGATCCTGGCTGCCCGACGAGATTTCCGCCGAAGCCATCTTGGTGGCCTTTGCACTCTCGTTCAGCCGCCCGGCGAAGTCGCGCAGGACCTCGCTCATCCGGTTGGAGCTGGATTTCAGCTCGCCGAACACGCCGCCGTATTCGCCGGCCACCCGCTTGCTCAAGTCGCCATCGGCCATCGCGCCCATCACGCCGGCCAGTTCCCCGGCCATCTCCTGCAGCATGCCGGCCAGGCCGTTCATCTGCTGTGCCAGCTCGCGGAACACGCCGTCCAGTCCGTCCGTGTCGACCCGACGGTCCAGCGCGCCGCCGCCGATGGCGGTGCAGAATTCGGCGATCTGCTGGCTGATGCGGGCATCGCGGGCGCGCGCTTCGGCGGCTTCGCGCTGTTCGTTTTCCAGCCGGATTTTCTCAGCTGCATCCAGCCGCGCTTTCTCGATCGCATTCTGCTTGAACACGCCCAGCGCCCGCGCCATATCGGCCACCTCGTCGGAGCGTTTCAGCTCCGGCACCGGCTGGCTGTGGTCGCCGGCGGCCAGCGCCGTCATCAAACCGGTCATCTGCGCCAGCGGCCGGCCGATGCTGCGGCCGATCACGAAAGCCACAAAGAGGCTGAACACCGCCACTGCCAGCAGGCCGATGGTGGCACCGAGGCGGGCCTGGCTGCGCATGTCGGCGGCGGCCTCCTTGGTGCGGTTCATGTCCTCCAGGTTCTGCGTGAACAGCGCATCGATGCGCGGCAGCAGCGCGGCGGCGGCGGCCTCCAACGCCTGGTTGCCGTTGCGCACCGACAGCGTACCGTCGACCAGCGTGACGAAATCGCGCTGATAGGTCTCCAGCAGCGGCAGCTGCGCGGTCATGCCGGTCTGTTCGAGGGCCGCACGAAAGGGCGGGATCGACTGCTGGAAGCGATCCAGATAACTGCGGTCGCGGCGCAGGATGAAATCCTTCTCATGCCGGCGCAGGGTCAGCATCATCGCCGAGAGGCGCGGATCGGCATCGCGGCCCAGCGAGGTCTCGATGCTGCGCACGGCCGCGCGCAGCGAGCCCTGCAGGCCGCTATTCTCGTCATAGCCCAACCGGGCCCAGAGCTGGTTGAAGGCGTCGAACCGCTGCGCGTAGAGATCGAGCGCTGCCTGCGTCTCGGCCAGGTCGCGCCGCATGCCGTCGCTGCGGGCCAGTCCGCGCATGGTCTCGAGTTCGCTGCGCGCTTCGGCCACGGCCTGGCGCACCGCTTCGGCCAGATTCGCATCGGGGTTGGCATCGAAATTGCGCTCGTTCAGCCGGGCGTTCAGAAATGCGCTGCGCAGCTTGGCGGCGTGTTCCACCATGGTGGTGGCCTGCTGGTCGGCCTCCATCAGCACTTCCACCTGCCGGCTCATCACGGTGTAAAACCCGGCGATGACGACGAAGGCGACCAGCACGATCACCCCGATGCTGATGATTTTGGTTCCGACCCGCCAGCGCATGACCGCCCCCTGCAGAGAATATGGTTTTGCTCCGAGTCCATACGCATTGTGATTGTATGAATCCAGAATTGTATAATCATCTAGCGCTGTTCTACCGCAGTGCAACCGGCGGTCGTTCAACAAATTTGTGTGTTTTTTGCCCCGTCGATCCCGGCCAGGGCGCAATTGCCGGTGGTAGGCCGGCCCCGAGATCGCAGTGGCCGGATCGCGGGAGCACGGGCTAGACTTTGGCCATGAGCAAGCTGGCACGTCGTTATTTCGTTTCCGGTCGGGTGCAGGGTGTGGGCTATCGCTACTGGACCACCACCCGGGCCAAGGCGCTCAGACTGGTCGGCTGGGTGCGCAACCGGCGCGACGGCCGGGTGGAGGTGCTAGCCTATGGCGAGAAGACCGATCTCGACAGCCTGGGGCAGGATCTGCATGCCGGGCCGGAAGCCGCGCGGGTCGAGAAAGTGGAGGAGGCGCCGGTGACGCCGGAGGAGGCGGAACTTGCCGCCGGCGCGACCAAGTTCTCGCAGACTCCGACGCTGTAACTACAGCGCGTTGATATCCGCCACTTCGAGAATCCGTTTCGATGGCGCCCGGCGCGCCACCGCGAGCATCGCCCGGCCGACCTGCCGCGTGGTGGTGAGCGCCGCCTGCGGCCAGAGGAATTTCACCAGCGACAGAAACGGCATCAGCAGGAGATAGGCCAGCCGGTAGACCTTGCTTTTCGGCCGGATGCCATCGAGCGGTTCGATCACGCCGGGGCGGAACATATAGGCCGCCCTGAACGGCAGTTTCAGCAGCGCATTCTCGGTGCGGCCTTTCACGCGCGCCCACATCACCGGGCCGCGCTCGCTGCTGTCGGCGCCGCGACCGGTGATATAGGTAAACACCATCTGCGGATTGCGCTGCGCCAGCGCGGTGGCGGCCGCCAGCGTCAGGTCGTGGGTCACGCGTGTATAGGCCGCTTCGGTCATGCCGGCCGACGACACGCCGAGACAGAAGAAGCAGGCGTCGAAACCGGACAGTTTCTCGGCAATCCCGCTGTAGTCGTACATGTCGGTGTGGATCAGGTCTTCCAGCTTTGTGGCCTCGGCGAGCCGGCCCATCGGAGTCTCGCGCGCCGGGCTGCGGCCCAGCGCGACCACGCGGGACACACCCGGATCGAGCAGGCATTCGCGCAGCACCGCCTGGCCGACCATGCCGGTGGCGCCGAAGATCAGGATATTCATGCCATGCCTCCAGGACGCATAACCCAATCCTAACCTGCCGGGGTGGCTCAGGGGCAGGGCGGCTGTCACACTTTGTCCGGAAAGTCGCGATAAAAAACTGCGGTCCCGAATGTCGGTCTGGCCACTGTGCCGGCGTCCTTGGGTCAAGGCGGCCATTCCGGGTCGCAGTCAACAGGAGACGGAACATGCGTGTGATGGTGATCGTGAAGGCAACCAAGGACAGCGAAGCCGGCTTGCCGCCGTCGCCCGAACTGCTGGAAGCCATGGGCAAGTACAACGAAGAACTGGTCAATGCCGGCATCATGAAGTCGGGCGACGGGCTGAAGCCCTCGTCGCATGGCAAGCGCATTGCCTTCGATGGCGCCAGCCGCAGGGTCTATGACGGGCCGTTTGCCGAGACCAAGGAACTGATCGCTGGTTTCTGGCTCTGGGAGGTCAGGGACATGGACGAGGCGGTAGCCTGGGCCAAACGCTGCCCGAATCCGATGCCGGGCCCGAGCGAACTGGAACTCCGCCCGTTCTACGAGATGTCGGATTTCGCCGAAGCGATGACGCCAGAGGCGCAGGCCACCTTCGACCGCGTGCAGGAGAAGATGGACAAGGCCTGAGACAGTGGCTGCACCGGAGACGATCCGGTGCAGCCTGTTTCACATCTGCCTGCGCTCATACCAGCCGCGGCTGCGGTTGACGATATGCACGACCGACAGCATCACCGGCACCTCGATCGGCATGCCGACCGCAGGGCATGCTCGCGCAGTCGGTTACGATCTCTCGCTCAATGCAGCGGCACTTTGCGGCGCATTGGCTCGCAGCATCAGCATAGCGGCGAAGCCGGCCAGGCAGAGGCCGGAGGTGAATAGCAGCACATGCGCGCCATACCATTCGAGCAGCAAGGCAAAGACGAACGGCGCTGCGGCCTGTCCGAAGCGCGCCGGCGCCACCAGCCAGCCCTGACGCCGGCCATAGCCTTCCGGCCCGAAGATCACCAGTGGCAATGTGCCTTTCGCAATTGTCATCACGCCGTTACCGGCGCCATGCAGCAGTGTGAAGAGATAGGCGGCCGGCGCGCCGAAGATCAGCAGTGCGGCCACGCCAAAGGGATGCGTGATCGAGGCCAGCCGCGCCGAGAGCAGCGGATGGAAGCGTTGCAGCAGAGTGTGTTCGAGGATGCGCGCCGCCACCTGTGCCGGGCCGACCAGTGCGGCGGCGGCAATCGCCACCGTCTTGGTGGCGCCGGCGGCTTCGAGGATGCGCGGCAGATGCGCCGCCATGGCCGTGCTGGTGATCCAGGTGACGGCGAAGGCGAAGGCGAGCAGCACCATCGGGCGGCTGAACAGCGAGGCATCTACGCTTTCTGCCGTGGCCGCCGGCGCAGTGACATGCGCGCCGAGTTCGCGCGGGATCAGCAGGCGGTTGAGCGGCAGGCCGATCAGCAGATGCGCGCCGGCCCAGGCAAAGCAGGTGATGCGCCAGCCCCATTCGGCATCTAGCAGGGCCGAGATCGGCCAGCAGACCGTGCTGGCGAAGCCGGCCAGCAGCGTGATGCCGGTGATCGCGCTGCGCGAGGTCTTGCCGTAGATCGCCGTAAGTGTGGCGAAGGCGGCTTCATACAGGCCGATGGCCATGCCGAAACCGATCAGCAGCCAGGCGCCGACAAAGACGAACAGGTTCGGCGCAGCGCCCAGCAGCGCAAGTCCGGCCGCGAAGATCAGGCTCGACAGCGTCAGGATATTGCGGCCGCCGAAACGGTCGATGCGATGCCCGACGCCGGGTCCGATGAAGGCGGTCAGCAGCATCGCTGCCGAGAAGGCGCCGTAGATCCAGCCGGTCGAGACGCCGAAATCGGCCGCCATCGGCCCGGCCAGGATCGCCGGCAGATAATAGGTCGAACCCCAGCCCAGCGTCTGCGCCGTGCCCAGGGCGAGGACGACCAGGGTGCGGCGCTCTTGTGAAATCGGCATGGGTCCTCAGCAGCAGGCGTTGGCGGCGACCGGCTGGGCCGGCTTGCCGGCCTTCACGTTAGCATCGTTCGCCTTGCTGCAGCAGGCCGTGGCGGCGGGAGCCTGCACCAGTACCGGCTCCGGGGTGCCGCAACCGCTGGTGCCGCAGCTGTCGCCGCTCACCTCGCTGCCGGTCACCTTGGGCAGATTGGTGCTGCACACGCCGGTTTCCGGCAGATCGAGCTGAATATCGTCGGCAGCTGCCATGTCGCCGGCCAGCGCGGCCACAATCGACCGCACCTGTTCATAGCCGGTCGCCAGCAGGAACGTCGGCGCGCGACCGTAGCTCTTGATGCCGGCGATGTAGAAGCCCGTATCCGGCTGCGCCAGTTCGCGATGGCCATGCGGCCGCACGGTGCCGCAGGAATGCACATTGGGGTCGATCATCGGCGCCAGCACTCGTGGGCTTTCGGTGGCCGGATCGAGATCGAGGCGAATCTCGCGCAGCATGGTCAGGTCCGGCCGCTGTCCGGTGGCCGCGATGATGCGGTCGACCTCCACCACCTGTGTATCGCCGCCCGGCATGGCGCCCCCTGGTGTGGAGAGCGTCACTTTCAGCGCGGCGCCGGTTTCGATCTGCGTCACGGTCCGGTGCATGCGCAGGTCGATGCCGCCTGTCTTCACCAGCTTCTCCAGCGCCTGACCGAGCGCACCGCGCGCCGCCAGCTTGTCATTTGCGCCGCCGCCGAACAGACGGGCCAGACTGGCGCCGCGCACCGCCCAGATGATCTCGGTACCAGTCAGCTTCGCCAGATCGAGCAGCACATTGGCGGCGGAATGCCCGGCGCCGATCACCAGAACGCGCCTGCCGGCATACTGCGCTGCATCCTTGCCCAGTACATCCGGCACGCCGTAAGCAATGGCCCAGGGATCGGACTTGGCGGCGGCGGTCTCGCCCGGCACCGGCAGACCGTTGCTGCCGATGGGGTTGGGCTGCGTCCAGGTGCCCGAGGTGTCGATCACGGCCGCGGCCAGTTCCTGTCGCACCCGACCGTCCTTCGTCTCGACCATGACGGAGAAGGGTGCGTGCTCGCGACCGGCCGATTTCATCTTGTCGAAGCCGAGACGGCTGACACCGGTGACGCGGGCATTGAGTTCGGTGACGGCGGCGATCTCCGGCGTGGCGGCCAGCGGCTTCAGATACTGCTCATACAGTTCCGCGCCGGTCGGATGCGCGCTGCGCTTCGGCGCCCGCCAGCCGGTCTTGTCCAGCAGGGCGCGCGCCGCCTTGTCGATATTGTAGGACCAGGGCGAGAAGAGCTGGACATGGCCCCAGTGCCGCACGTTGGCGGCGACGCTGTCGCCGGCCTCCAGCAGCTTCACCGGGATATTGCGCGCGAGCAGATGCGCCGCGGCGGCCAGGCCGACGGGACCGGCGCCGATCACGATGACGGGCAGGGCGGCCGGGATAATCTTTGTTTGGGCTGTCATGGTCGTTTCCTTCGCTGTTCGTCGAAATACGAATACTCTGGGCAAATTTTTTTACAGGTCGCCGATCAGATGCTGCATGCGGCGCAGCTTCTGCAGGTCGACGCAGTAGCAGGGGCGTTCGCCCTCGACCTCACCCTTCACCAGGCCGGCATCCTTCAGGATGGTCAGGTGCTGCGACGCGGTAGAAGGCGCGACAGGGAGCAAGTCGGCCAGCTTGCCGAAGTAGCAGGCGCCGATGCGCAGCAGGTTACGCAGGATCAGGATGCGGACCGGATGCGCGATGGCTTTGGCCAGCTGCGCCAGTTCCTCATCCTCGGGACGCAGCGGCTCGGCGAGGGCGACGGCCGGCGTGTCCGTGGCGCAGCAGCTCTCATCCGGCCGGGGAGGGCTGGTCGCGGTGTCAGGTGTTGAGTCGAGTTTGTTCGTCATTCGACGAATAACGTATCATTCTCGCTACAAGAGTCAAGCCTCTCTTGAAGGCACGGCTATGTACCCTATATGTTCCGATAGCGGACGGGTATGTTTCACGACCATGTTTCACGGAATAAGCAATTATAAGGATGCTATAAGCGCGTATAAGCATGCGATAAGCCGCTCTAAGCCGCTGATAAGCTGGCGCTGCGCTGGTATAACGCTCGGAGGGGTCGTTATAGGCATGTTTTCATGGATTAGAAAGAAGACTTAAGAATATGATTACAAAGAAACAATACAGAATGACGCTGAAGGAATGGGCGATCTGCTATGTCAGCGCGCTGGGTTTTGGCGGCGTCGGCTGGTGGGCGACCGGCAACCAGTGGGTCGGGCTGGGCACCGTCGTCATCTTCACGGCGGTTTATGTGATTTGGCTGAAGGCCAGGAAGGCGGCGGCCGAGCCGGTGGTGATCTCGACCGAGGGGCTCAGCCGGCAGCAGAAGCGTGCCTTGAAACGCAAGGGAAAGATTTAGATTTCAGATATTTGTGATCTATATGTGATCAAGTGGTACAGCTTACGCCGAGGCGCTCCAACAGGGCGGCTTCTACAGTATCACGTAAGATTAGGTCGACCTCGGGCAGCGTGGGAGTCAGGCCCAGATCGGCCAGCGAGGTGACGCCGAAGGGTTCGGCCTCGGTGTTCTGGATGCCGCAGGCGACGATGCCGCCATAGTGGTCCAGGTTGGGGTCGACGTTCAGGCTCAGGCCATGGAAGGTGACCCAGTGGCGAACCCGCACCCCGATGGCGGCGATCTTGTCCTCGCGGCCCGGACCCTGGTCAGGGCGCTCGACCCAGACCCCAACCCGGCCGTCCCGGATGGCGCCCTTGACGTTGAAGCGGGCCAGGCTGGCGATCACCCAGTCCTCCATCCGGCAGACGAAGGCCCGGACATCGCGGCCGCGCCGGGTCAGGTCCAGCATCAGGTAGACCACCCGCTGGCCGGGCCCGTGATAGGTGTACTGCCCGCCCCGGCCGGTGGCGAAGACCGGGAATTGCGGGTTCAGCAGGTCGGCCGGCTTGGCCGAGGTGCCGGCGGTGTAGAGCGGCGGATGCTCCAGCAGCCAGATCGCCTCGTTGGCCCGGCCGGCATGGATCTCGGCCACCCGGGCCTCCATGGCGGCCAGGGCGTCCTCATAGGCCACCGGGGTGTCGCTGATGATCCAGTCCACCGGCCCGGCCGGGGTCTGGATGGTCTGTGAGGGGGTAGGGAGCTGGGGCATAACCTTAAGACTGTGCTAACCTTACAGGGGTTACTTAGGCTACGAAGTGGCCGGAAGGAAGGTTTGGCATGGCTGGCGGCAACGCAGTCAACGACGTCTCGGTGGAAATCTCGGTGGTGCTGGGCAAGGCGACCATGCCGATCCATCAGGTGCTGAAGGTCGGCCGCGGCGCTGTCATCGAGCTGGATGCCAGCGTCGACGACCATGCCTGGATCTTTGCCAACAACAAACTGATCGCCCGCGGCGAGATCGTGATTTCCGGCGAGAAGGTCGCGGTCTCGATCACCGATACCATGTCGGACGACTGACCTGCCGATTAAAGCTGAAATTTTAAGGTCTTGCGCGGCCTTGAATACCCCGGCGGGATTTGCTATTCCCCCGCGTCGCCCGAAAATGCGGTCGTGGCGGAATTGGTAGACGCGCAGCGTTGAGGTCGCTGTGGCCGAAAGGCCGTGAAAGTTCGAGTCTTTTCGACCGCACCATTCGATAAACCCTCTCAGGGTCAGGGCGTCCCACTTTCATCGCAGAACGGGCTGTTGTAAGCCTGATTTCCCCGACGGCATTCGGCATGTCGGCGACCTGATCCTGCGAGTATTTTGATGACATCCGATCTCGACCGCGCGGCGCTGGAATATCACCGGCTGCCGAAGCCGGGTAAGCTCGAAATCACCCCCACCAAGCCGCTCGGTACCCAGCGCGATCTGGCGCTGGCCTACAGCCCCGGCGTCGCCGCTGCCTGCAATGCGATCAAGGACGATCCGGCCCAGGCCGCCGAACTGACCGCGCGCGGCAACCTGATCGGCGTGATCTCCAACGGCACCGCCGTGCTGGGGCTGGGTAATATCGGCCCGCTGGCGTCCAAGCCCGTGATGGAAGGCAAGGCGGTGCTGTTCAAGAAGTTCGCCGGCATCGACGTGTTCGACATCGAGATCAACGAGACCGATCCCGACAAGCTGGTGCAGATCATCGCGGCGCTGGAGCCGACCTTCGGCGGCATCAACCTGGAAGACATCAAGTCGCCGGAATGCTTCGTGGTCGAGCGCGCGCTGCGCCAGAAAATGAAGATCCCGGTCTTCCACGACGACCAGCATGGCACTGCGATCACGGTCGCCGCCGCGGTGCTGAACGGCCTGCGCGTCGTTGGCAAGAAGATGGAAGATGTCCGACTGGTGGCCAGCGGCGCCGGCGCTGCGGCGCTGGCCTGCCTCGATCTGCTGGTTGAGCTCGGCATCAAGAAAGAGAATATCGTCGTCTCCGACATCGCCGGCGTGGTCTATGAAGGCCGCACCGAGCAGATGGACGAGTTCAAAGCCCGTTACGCAAGACCGACCAATCATCGCACGCTGGCTGACGCGATCTCCGGCGCCGATGTTTTCCTCGGTCTGTCGGCGGCCAATGTGCTGAAGCCGGAGATGGTCGAGAAGATGGGCCCGAAGCCGCTGATTCTCGCACTGGCCAATCCGACGCCGGAAATCCTGCCCGAAGTCGCCAAGAAGGCGCGGCCGGATGCGATCCTGGCGACCGGACGTTCCGATTACCCCAATCAGGTCAACAACGTCCTGTGCTTCCCCTTCCTGTTCCGCGGCGCGCTGGATGTCGGCGCCACCACGATCAACACGGAAATGGAACTGGCCGCCGTGCGCGCCATCGCCGATCTCGCCATGGCGGAAATTTCCGACATCGTCGCGCGCGCTTACGGCAATGACGAAGAGCTCAGCTTCGGTCCGGAATACTTCATCCCGAAGCCCTTCGATCCGCGCCTGATCCTGCAGATCGCGCCCGCCGTGGCGCAGGCGGCGATGGATAGCGGCGTGGCGACCCGTCCGATCGCCGATATGGACGCCTATCGCCACAGCCTGGAGCGTTTCGTCTATCGCACCGGCTTCGTGATGCGGCCGACCTTTGAGCGCGCCAAGCGCAAGCCGATGCGGCTGATCTACGCCGAGGGCGAGGATGAGCGCGTGCTGCGCGCCGCCCAGATCGTGCTGGACGACAAGGTGGCGGTGCCGACCCTGATCGGCCGCCGCGCCGTGGTGGAAAAGCGCATCGAGAAGCTCGGCCTGCGCCTCAAGATCGGCAGCAATGTCGAGCTGATCGATCCCGAACGCGACGACCGCTACCACGAATACTGGACCGGCTATCTGGCGCTGATGAATCGCAAGGGCGTGGCGCCCGACGATGCCCGCATCATGATCCGCACCAACACCACGGTGATCGCCGCCATGGCGGTGCATCGCGGCGAAGCCGATGCGATGATCTGCGGCGCGGTCGGTCAGTATGACCAGCATCTGCCGCATATCCACGACGTGATCGGCCTGCGCAGCGGCGTGACCCTGGCGGCCGCCATGCAGCTGCTGGTGCTGCCGCAGGGCATGCTGTTCATCACCGACACCAATGTCAGCCTCGACCCCTCGGCCGAAGAGATCGTGGCGATCACGCAGATCGCCGCCGACGAGGTGCGCCGCTTCGGCCTGGTGCCGAAGATCGCACTGGTGTCGCATTCCAATTTCGGCACATCTTCGTCGCCTTCGGCGCTGAAGATGCGCGAGGCGACCCGCCGGCTGCACCAGCTGATGCCCGAGGTGGAGATCGAGGGCGAGATGAAGGCTGATGCCGCCGTCTCGGAAGCGATCCGCGAGAAGCTGATGCCAGGCAACGGCCTAAAGGGCAGCGCCAACCTGCTGGTAATGCCCAATCAGGATGCGGCCAACATTTCGGCCAACCTGGTGCGCCAGATGGAGCAGGGCTTCTATGTCGGTCCGATCCTGATGGGCATGGCGAAGTCGGCGCATATTGTGTCGCGCAATGTCACCGTGCGCGGCCTGGTCAATATGAGCGCTGTCGCCGTGGTCGATGCGCAGGACCATGCCGAAGGGGTGATGGGCCGCGGCGCGTCTGCGACTTGATCTAGTGTCCCAATACGGCGCGGTCAGTGGCCGCGTCCCAGTCATGACCGGCGGCGAAGTCGCGCAGCTGCGCCAGTGCGGCCTGCGTCTCGTCGCGCCACATCAGGCCGATGCGATGCATGTCGCGCAACTCGGGCAGGGTAAGCGTCGCCACCGCTTCGCTGGCCAGCCAGTGCGGCAGCAGAGCCACGCCGATGCCGGCTTCCACCAACGCCAGCAGGGCGGCGTCGCTTTCGGCGCGGCCGATGATGCGCGGCCGCACGTTCAGGCCGTCGAACAGCTTTTCCGCGGCCGGCATGATTTCCGCCTGCGGCCGGATCACGAAGGGCTGGTCCTGCAAATCTGAAATCCGCGCGCTGCTGCGCCGTGCCAGCGGATGTTTCGGCGGCACCGCCAGCAGGTAGCGCTGGCGGAACAGCGTCAGGCCTGCGCCGTCGTCATTCAGCGGCATGATGGCTGCGTCGATGCGCCCGAGATCGAGCCGTCGGGTCAGTGTCGCGACCGGTGCTTCCAGGATTTCCAGCGCCACGTCGGGGTGGGCGGCGGCGAAGCTGCCGAGCAGGGCGGTCAGTCGTCGTTGCGGCAGGCCTGGAATATAGCCGAGCCGCAAACGCAGCTTCGTCGGCCGGCCTTGCTGGCGCAGTTCGCGTCGCGCGGCGGTCCATTCCTGCAGCAGCAGGCGGGCGCGGGGCAGGAAACGGGCGCCGGCCGGGGTGAGCTGCGGCGCACGGCTGCGTTCGAACAGGCTGGCGCCCAGCGACTCTTCCAGCCGCTTGATCCCGGCCGACAGCGTTGGCTGGGTGACGTTGGCGCGTTCGGCCCCACGGGTGAAGCTGCCGGTCTCGGCCACGGCCATGAAATAGCGGATCAGGGTCAGGTTCATGGCCCATAGGAAAAGCCTATCCAGCTGATAAAAACAATCGATTTTCTCTATTCCATGTTCCGCGCTATCACGGCAAGCAGAGGAAACCGGCGGGAAGGGGCTTGCTCCAATGACCGAAAAATATGTCGAAACGCTCCGCCTGATGACCCAGGCCTGGCAATGCGACCATCTGGGCCATGTCAATGTCAGCTTCTATATGGGCTGGATCGGCGATGCTGCCTTCGCCGTGGCCGCCCTGCATGGCTGGCCGCGCGAGCAGATGATGGCCGAGCAGGCCGGCGTGGCGGCCGTGAAGGCCGAGGTGGACTACCAGGCCGAACTGCGCGGCGGCGACATGGTGCGGATGGAAAGCACGGTGGAGAGCATCGGCGAGCGCAAGATCGTGTTCCGTCACCGCCTGATCCGCGTCGGCGACGAAAAGCAGGCGATGACGGCACGGCTGACCGGCGTCTGCATCGATCTGGTCCAGCGCCGGTCGCGGCCATTTCCGCAGAGCTTTGTCACTCGCATCGCGCAGACCTTCGGTATCGAACCCGTCGCACCCAGGGAGGCCGCAGCGTGAATATGACCCCTGACTTCAAGCCGGCCGATCCTGATTTCGAGACCCGCGTGCGCGACAGTTTCAACCGCCAGCCTGCCATGCACCTGATCGGCGCGACGCTGACCACCGTGAAACCAGGGCTGTGCGAGGTGGAAATGCCCCGCAAAGCGGAGGTGACGCAACAGCATGGCTTCGTTCACGGCGGTATCGTCGGCATGATCGCGGATTCGGCCGCCGGATATGCCGCCTACAGCCTGTTTCCCGCCGATGCCACGGTGCTGACGGTGGAATACAAGATGAACCTGATGACGCCGGCCGATGGCGACCGCATGCTGGCGCGCGCCCAGGTCACACGGCATGGCCGCACACTTACGATTGTGGGCTTCGACGTCTTTGCGGAGAAATCGGGAAAGCTGCAGCATTGCGCCACCGGGCTGGCCACGATGATGTGCATGATGGGGCGTCCCGATGCTCCCCGCATGGCTGCATCCTGAACCGCGATCCGCTACACTCCCGCCACCCCGATTCAGAGTCCGCCTGAATTTGTCCGAAAAGGGTCAATAACCATGATTTCGAACAGCTATCCGACACTCGATTTCGGGCTCGGCGAGACCGCCGACATGCTGCGCCAGTCCGTCCGGGGCTTCGTCGATGCCGAACTGGCACCGCGCGCCGACGCGATCGACAAGACCAATGAATTCCCGCGCGACCTGTGGACCAGGCTGGGTGATCTTGGCCTGCATGGTATCACCGTCGAGGAAGAATACGGCGGCAGCGGACTGGGCTACCTGGAACATTGCGTGGCGATGGAAGAGGTGAGCCGCGGCTCGGCCTCCGTCGGACTCTCGTATGGCGCGCATTCCAATCTCTGCGTCAACCAGATACGCCGCAACGGCAATACCGAGCAGAAGAAGAAGTATCTGCCCGGCTTGATCAGCGGAAAGAGCCTGGGTGCACTGGCGATGAGCGAGCCGAATGCCGGCTCGGATGTCGTGTCGATGAAGCTGCGCGCCGATAAGAAAGGCGACCGCTATATCCTCAACGGCAACAAGATGTGGATCACCAACGGACCCACCGCCGATGTGCTGGTGGTCTATGCCAAGACCGATCCGGCGGCAGGCCCGCGCGGCATCACGGCCTTCCTGGTCGAGAAGGGTTTCAAGGGATTCTCCACGGCGCAGAAACTCGACAAGCTGGGCATGCGCGGCTCCGATACCGGCGAGCTGGTGTTCCAGGATTGCGAAGTGCCGGAAGAGAATGTGCTCGGCAGCGTCGGCAAGGGCGTGAATGTGCTGATGAGCGGCCTGGATTACGAGCGCGCCGTTCTCGCGGCGGGGCCGCTCGGCATCATGCAGGCCGCGATGGATGTGGTGATCCCGTATATCCATGAGCGCAAGCAGTTCGGGCAGTCGATCGGCACTTTCCAGCTGGTGCAGGGTAAGGTGGCCGATATGTATACCGAGATGAATGCGGCGCGTGCCTATGTCTATACCGTCGCCAAGGCCTGCGACCGCGGCCAGACCACGCGCAAGGACGCTGCCGGCGCGATCCTGTTCGCTGCGGAAAAGGCGACCAAGCTGGCGCTCGATGCGATCCAGATTCTGGGTGGCAACGGCTATATCAACGATTATCCGACCGGTCGCCTGCTGCGCGATGCCAAGCTGTACGAGATCGGCGCCGGCACGTCGGAGATCCGGCGCATGCTGATCGGCCGCGAAATCTTCGAGGAGACCAAGTGAGGCTGCCGCGCGCTATACTGGTTGTCGCCGTCCTGCTCGCTGCGCTGCCTGCGCGGGCAAATGACGAGGCGGAGGTACGCTGGGAGCCGCTGTCGGCGACCGGCCAGCGCGTGCAGTGGCAGGCCGAGGGTCTCACGGCATCGCCGCAGATCGCGGAATCCTTCTCCTCGCCGCTTGGCTACCGGCTGGAACGCTATCTGTGGAAGGCGCAAAAGCCGGCCGGTAGCTTTGCCATTGCTGTGCTGCGCGACCTCAGCGAGGGGGATCAGTATCTCAGCGGACCGGTCGATCTGGTCCGCTTTGCCACCACGGTCCTCAATGGACTGGAAGCGCCGAAGCCGCAGGCCAGCCAGACGCAGGACGAAAAGCTGGCCACACCGAACGGGCCGGTGCTGACGCGACGCTTCGATCTGGCCAACCGGCAATGCGTGACGCTCGGCTTTTATGCCCAGCCGCAGACTGCAGACGGCAGCAGCGCCCTGCAGGCCAAGCTGGGCAAGGACGAACCCCTGACCGAAGGTAGCCAGCGGCTGGATGGCGTGTATTGCGCCGCGGCCGGCCGGCCGCTGACGTCGGAGCAGGTGTTGGCCTATGCCTCTGGCGTGAAACTGATGCAGCGGAAGGACTGACATGCTGACCGAAGAGCAGCAAATGATCCGCGACATGGCGCGGGATTTCGCCCAGGAGAAGCTGGTGCCCGGCGCCGGCGAACGTGACCGCAGCGGCAAACCGCCAGTCGAGTTGCTGCGCCAGATGGGCGATCTCGGCCTGATGGGCATGGGCGTGCCCGAACAGTGGGGCGGTGCAGGTGCGGATTTCGTCGCCTATGTGCTGGCATTGCAGGAGATCGCCGCCGGCGACGGCGCGGTCAGTACGATTATGTCTGTGAATAATTCCCCTGTATGCGCAGCGCTGCTGCGCTACGGCACGTTGCAGCAGAAAGAGCAGTATCTGAAGCCGTTGGCGCGCGGCGAATGGATCGGTGCCTTCTGCCTGACCGAACCGCAGGCCGGCTCGGATGCCTCGGCGCTGAAGACGCGCGCGCGCCGCGAGGGCAGCGAGTGGGTGATCAGCGGGGTGAAGCAGTTCATTACCTCGGGATCGATTGCAAAGCTGGCGCTGGTGTTTGCCATCAGCGATCCGGCGGCGGGCAAGCGCGGCATGTCCTGCTTCCTGGTTCCCACCGATACGCCGGGCTACCGGGTGGCGAGCATTGAGCAGAAACTGGGGCAGAAATGCTCCGATACCTGCCAGATCGTGCTGGAGGATGTGCGGGTGCCCCATGACGCGCTGCTGGGCGCCGAAGGCGAGGGCTACCGGATTGCACTGGCAAATCTGGAAACCGGCCGGATCGGCATTGCTGCGCAGGCGACCGGCATGGCGCGGGCGGCATTCGACGCGGCGCGGTTGTATGCAGGCCAGCGCGAGGCCTTCGGGACTGCGATCATCAATCACCAGGCCGTGGCGTTCCGGCTGGCCGATATGGCGACCCGCATTGAGGCGGCGCATCAGTTGATTCTGAATGCCGCGCGGCTGAAGGATGCCGGCCAGCCCTGCCTGAAGGAAGCCAGCATGGCCAAATTGTTTGCCTCCGAAATGGCCGAGCGGGTATGTTCGGATGCTATCCAGATTCACGGCGGTTACGGCTATCTGGCTGATTTTCCGGTGGAACGCATCTACCGGGATGTCCGGGTCTGTCAGATTTACGAGGGCACCAGCGATGTTCAGCGGCTGGTGATCAGCCGGGCCATCGCCGGAAACGCCCCGGGAAGCTAGGGAACAGGGAACGAGAGCGTTTGAGCCAGGCCAACGAGATTCTTTTCATTGCCTCCTTGTTGGTCCTGGTGAGTATCTTCGCCGGGTCGGCTTCGAGCCGTTTCGGCGTGCCCTTCCTGCTGGTCTTCCTCGGCCTCGGCCTGCTGGCCGGCGAGGGCGGCCCCGGCGGCATCGTCTTCAACGATTACCAACTGACATATGCCGTCGGCTCCGCTGCGCTGGGCATCATCCTGTTCGACGGCGGGTTGCGCACGCATTTCAGTACGGTGCGGCTGGTGGCGGCCCCGGCCTTTGTGCTGGCGACCTTCGGCGTGGTGGCGACGGCCGGGCTGGTCGGCGTGGCGGCGCATTACGCGCTCGGCCTTGGTATCATGGAATCCTTCCTGGTCGGTGCCATCGTCGGCTCGACCGACGCCGCGGCGGTTTTCTTCCTGCTCAACACCAAGGGCATGGCGCTGCAAAAGCGCGTCAGCGGCACGCTGGAAGTCGAATCGGGCATCAACGATCCGATGGCGATCTTCCTCACCATGATGGCAGTCGAGTTGCTGCGGCATGGCCAGCCGCCGGATACGCTTCAGCTGTTCTTACAGTTCGTGGTCGAAATGGTCGGCGGCCTTGTCGTCGGCGTGGCCGGTGGCTTCGTGCTGGTGGCGCTGTTCAATCGCGTGCCGGTGGCGGGTGGCCTTTATCCCATCGTGGCGATGGCTGCCGCGCTGCTGATTTTCTCCGGCGCTTATTTCCTGCACGCCTCGGGCTATGTCGCCGTCTATGTCGCTGGTCTGGTGCTGGGCAACCGGCGCCATCGCGGCGCACAGGTGATCCTGCGCTTCTATGACGGTCTGAGCTGGCTCAGTCAGATCGTCATGTTCCTGCTGCTTGGCCTGCTGATGACGCCAGACCAGATGAAACCCTATCTGGCGGGCAGTGGGCTGGTGGCCGGCGTACTGATCGTGCTGGCGCGGCCGGTTGCGGTGCTGCTTTGCCTCGTGCCGTTCCGCTACACTCTGCGCGAAATCGGTTTCGTGTCCTGGGTCGGCCTGCGCGGTGCGGTGCCGATCTTCCTCGCCACCATACCGGTGCTGGCCAAGCTGCCAAATTCCGAAGTCTATGTCACCGCCGCCTTCGTCTGCGTGATTGCCTCGCTGACCCTGCAGGGCTGGACGATTGCGCCGGTGGCGCGCTTCTTCGGCCTGGAACTGCCGCCCAAGCCCGAAGCGGTCAGCCGCACCGACCTCGATCTCGGTTCCACCGCCGACCGCGATGTCGCCAGCTATCGCGTCGAGGCCGATGCGCCAGCGCTGGGCTACCGCTTCACCGAAGTGCCGTTACCGCGACGTTGCCGCATCATCACGGTGATCCGCGACGGCACGGTGATGGACCGCTCGAAGCTGGAGCATCTGGAAGCCGGCGATTACATCCTGGTGCTGGCACCGGCCGAACAGTTCTTTTCGCTCGACCGCATGTTCACCTCGCGCGAAAACGGGCGGCGCCGCAAGAAACGCGACCGTGGCGAGGAAGTGTTCGGCGAATTTGCGCTGGCCGGCGATACGCTGCTGGGCGAAGTGGCTCTGCTCTACGGTATTCCGGTCGAGGACAAGGATCGTAACGAACCGGTCGGCGCCTATATGCGGCGTCGTCTGCGCCATCGCGTTGTCGTCGGCGATCGCGTGCGCTGGGGGCCGGTCGAACTGGTGGCGCGCGAGATTCGCAACGATCGGGTCACCTCGGTCGGTATCGAACTCGAACCGGAGGAGCATCCGATCTGGCGCGGCTTCCGTCGCGCCTTCGGTTTCGACTGACAAAACAAGAAACGAGGAAACGCATGGCCGCCCCGCTGGAATTCTATTTCGATTTCGGTTCGCCTTACGGCTATATCGGCGCCCAGCGTATCGAGGCGCTGGCGCAGAAACATGGCCGCGGCGTCGACTGGCGGCCGATGCTGCTCGGCGCCGTGTTCAAGGTGGCCGGCACGCAGCCCCTGACCGAATATCCGCTCAAAGGCAAATATTCGACTTACGACTTTCAGCGCAGCGCCCGCGAACACGGTATCGCCTTCAGGATGCCGTCGAAATTCCCGCTCGCCACCGTGGGGGCTGCGCGCGGTGCCTATTGGCTCAAGGCGACGCATCCCGACAAGGCCGTGCCCTTTATCAAGGCGGTCTATGCAGCTTACTTCGTCGAGGATCGCGACATCTCGTCGCCCGAAGTCTTGGCCGATATCGCAGCCGCCCTCGGCGTCGATGCCAAGGCCTTCCTGGCCGGGCTCGAACAGTCCGAGATCAAGACCAAGCTGCGCGAAGTGACCGAGGATGCGATCCAGACCCGCGGCGTGTTCGGTTCGCCCTTCACCTTCGTCGATGGCGAACCTTTCTGGGGCGCCGACCGCCTCGACCAGATCGACCGCTGGCTGTCGCGCGGCGGCTGGTAACAGATACCAAAATACAAAAAGGGGAAACGCATCGTGGCCAAGCAGATCATCTTCTATTGGGATTTCACCTCGCCTTACGCCTATATCGGCGCCAACACGATCGAAGCCGTCGCGCGCAAGCACAATCGCAGCGTCGACTGGCGGCCGGTTTCGATCGGTCATCTGTGGAAAGCGATTCCGGATCGCACGCCGTTTCCAAAGGTGAAGATGGATTATATGGAGCATGACTGGACGCGCTCGGCCAAACTCGCCGGGCTGCCTATCGTCACCACGCCCACCCCGTTTCCGACCGACGTGAAGCTGCCGCGCCTGCTGTTCTATCGGCTGAAGGACCAGAATCCGGCCAAGGCGGTCACCTTCGCCAAGGCAGCGTTCAGGCAATACTGGGGCGAGGGCAAGGATATCGCCGCACCCGAGCATCTCAAGGCCGTGGTCCATGTGGCCGGCGTGCCCGAAGCCGAGATTGCCAAAGCCGCCGAAGATGCAAGCGCGCGACAGGCGGTGATCGATTCCACCGCCGAAGCGATTGAAGCCAAGGCCTTCGGCACGCCCACCTTCATCGTCGATGGCGAGATGTTCTGGGGCTCCGACCGCATCGACCATATCGACCGCTGGCTGGCGCAGAAGAAGTAAGCCGCAGATGTCGGAAAAACCTGCTGGCGGCATGCTGGCCGTGACCGGGCTGGTCACGACCGCACTGCTCTGGGGTATGATGATCCCGATGACGCATGCGCTGGCGACCGGTCACCTCGATCCGTTTTTCGTTTCGGCGGTCCGCTACCTGATCCCGGCGCCGCTGCTGCTGGCGCTGGCACTGATCTACGACCGCAAATGGCCGTTCATTGCTCCGATGCCGTGGAGCAAAGTGCTGCGGCTCGGCGTGTCGATGGCATTGTTCTCGCTGTGCTTCACCATCGGCATCATGTTGTCGGAGCCGGTGCGCGCCGCCATCGTGATGAGCGCCAGCCCGCTGGTGGCCGCGCTGGTCTCGAAGGTCATGCTGCGGTCGCCGCTGGCGCGTGGTTTCTGGCCGGCCGCAGCGGCGGCCATGATCGGTGCGGCGCTGGTGGCGATGGATGCCGTGAAGACCCGCGCGGCTGCGCCCGGCGAGATCGCGTATCTCGGTGAGTGTCTGCTGGTCTGCGCCATGATGCTGTGGAGTTGGTATTCCGTGCGGGCGCAAAGCTGGCTGGCGCCGCTCGGCTTCAGCCAGATGCGCATCACGCTGCTGAGTTCGCTGGCCGGCGGCCTGCTGATCTGCAGCCTGTTCGGCATCCTCGCCGTCTTCCAGCCCGAACGCCTGCCGGTCGAATGGCCCGCGGCCTCGGCGATCGGCATGCTGCTCTGTATCGGACTCGGCGGCGCCGGGATCGCCATCGTGTTCTGGAATTACGGCGTCAGCCGCATCGGCGTGCCGGTCGCCACGCTCTATTCCAGCATGGCACCGGTTTTCGCTGTCGTCGTCTCGGCGCTGTTCTTCGGCGCCAGCATCACGCTGCAGCAGGTCGCCGGCGGGATGCTCATCCTCGCCGGCATCCTGCGCATGCAGTGGATGCAGGTCAGAAGCGCACGTCAGAAGATGGTGTAAGCACCGTCGATCACGAAGCTGTCGCCGGTGTGATACTGGCTGGTATCGCTCATCAGATAGGTGGCGATGCCGGCAAAGTCCGATCCCTGGCCCCAGCGCCGCACCGGGATGCGCGGCAGCACATTGCCGCTGAATTTCGGATCGGCCACGCCCGCCGCCGTCATTTCGGTCTCGATCCAGCCCGGCAGGATCGAGTTCGCCGTCACACCGTAACGCGCCATACCGACCGCCAGCGCGCGGATCATCGACAGCATCGCGCCCTTGCTGGCCGCGTAAGACTCTGCCCGCGCCGCGCCATGCACGCCGGCCGTGCTGGCCATGCCGACCAGGCGTCCGCCGGACTTGTCGCCGTTCTGGCTGCGCTCGACCATATGGCGGGCGGCCGCGCGCAGGGTGAAGAAGGCACCATCGAGGTTGACCGAGAGTACGCGGCGCCATTCCTCGGTGCTGAGTTCGTGGAACTGCGCGCGCCTCTGGCTGACACCGGCATTGGCGAAGCAGCCGTCGATCCGGCCCATCTGCCTCAGCGCCTCGGCGAAGGCCGCCTCGACCTGCGCCTCGTCGGCCACATTCACTTTCTGCGCGAGCACCTTCACGCCGTAGCCGGCAAGTTTCCGTTCCGCAGCGGCATTCTTGTCGGGGTTACCGCCCCAGATCACCAAGTCGCAACCGGCCTGCGCCATGCCCTCGGCCATGCCTAAGCCGATACCGCCATTGCCGCCGGTAACCAGGGCAACCTTGCCGCTGAGATCGAAGCCTTTGCCGGCCATGTTCCCTCCATAGTTTTTGTCGATAGGACCGATAGATCGGGCGGTGAAATTAACAGGTTACAGCATGTGTCGCATCCTTTTCCGCCGGTGCCCCTTGCAGGCATCCGGGGTGGCTGGCATGGTCGTTTCCATCACCGTCCGAGAACGAGAATCAGAACGCCCATGAGCGCGCTCACCAGCCAACTCGATACCCGTTCGGCCGCCTTCCGCGACAATGCCGCCCAGATGCAGGCGCTGGTCGACGACCTGAAAGCCAAGGTTCGCCAGATCAAGCAGGGCGGTGGCGATAAGGCCCGCGAAAAGCATCTCTCGCGCGGCAAGCTTTTGCCGCGCGACCGCGTGCGCACCTTGCTCGATCCCGGTTCACCCTTTCTGGAGCTGAGCCAGTTCGCCGCCTACGACATGTATGGCGGCGATATCGCCGCCGCCGGGGTGATCACTGGCATCGGCCGGGTCAATGGCCGCGAATGCGTGATCGTTTGCAACGACGCCACGGTGAAGGGCGGCACGTATTTTCCCATGACGGTGAAGAAGCATCTGCGGGCGCAGGAGATTGCGCTGCAGAACCGGCTGCCCTGCATCTACATGGTCGATTCCGGCGGCGCCAACCTGCCGACCTGGGACGAGGTGTTTCCCGACAAGGAACATTTCGGCCGCATCTTCTACAATCAGGCCAATATGTCGGCCATGGGCATTCCGCAGATTGCCGTGGTGATGGGTAGTTGCACGGCGGGCGGCGCCTATGTGCCGGCGATGTCGGATGAGTCGATCATCGTGCGCAATCAGGGCACCATCTTCCTGGCGGGCCCGCCGCTGGTGAAAGCGGCGACGGGTGAGGTGGTCTCGGCGGAAGACCTCGGTGGTGCCGATGTACATGCCCGCGTGTCGGGTGTCAGCGATCACTACGCGATGAACGACGCCCATGCACTCGGTCTCGCGCGCAAGATCGTCGGCAACCTGAACACGGTGAAGCAGGTGACCGGCGACATCCGCGAGCCGAAGCCGCCGCGTTTCGATCCGGCCGAACTTTACGGCGTGATCCCGAAGGACGGCCGCATTCCCTTCGATGTACGCGAGATCATTGCGCGGATCGTGGATGACTCCGAACTGGACGAGTTCAAGAAGCTGTATGGCAGCACGCTGGTCTGCGGCTTTGCCCGCATCCATGGCTATCCGGTCGGCATCATCGCCAACAATGGCATCCTGTTCTCGGAAAGCTCGCTCAAGGGCGCGCATTTCATCGAGCTCTGCTGCCAGCGTAATATTCCGCTGGTTTTCCTGCAGAACATCACCGGCTTCATGGTCGGCAAGAAGTATGAGTCCGGCGGCATCGCCAAGGACGGCGCCAAGCTGGTGACGGCGGTCTCGACCGCGCGTGTGCCGAAATTCACCGTCATCATCGGCGGTTCCTATGGCGCGGGCAACTACGGCATGTGCGGCCGGGCCTATTCGCCGCGTCTGCTGTTCATGTGGCCAAATGCCCGCATCTCGGTGATGGGCGGCGAACAGGCGGCCAGCGTGCTGGCGACCGTGAAGCGCGATGGCATAGAGGCCGGCGGCGGCAGCTGGTCGAAGGACGAGGAAGAAGCATTCAAGAATCCGATCCGTGCCCAGTATGACCGGCAGGGGCATCCTTACTATGCCTCCGCGCGCTTGTGGGACGATGGCATCATCGATCCGGTCGATACCCGCATGGTGCTGGCGCTGGGTCTGAGTGCCGCGCATAACGCACCCATCGAGCCGACGAAGTTCGGCGTCTTCCGGATGTGAGGACGTAACAATGACCGATCAGATCGTACTGCTCGAGTTCGATCCGCGCGGCGTCGCCACGGTCACGCTGAACCGGCCGCAGATTCACAACGCCTTCAACGACGACGTGATCGCTACACTGACGAAAATCTGGGACGACCTCGCCGCACGCTCGGATGTACGCGTTGTGGTGATGAAAGGTGCGGGCAAGAGTTTCTCGGCCGGCGGCGACCTAGACTGGATGCGCAAATCCGGCCAGGCCACGCCCGAGCAGAACCGCGCCAGCACCATGAATATGGCGCGTATGCTGAAGAAGCTGAACGACCTGCCGCAAGCCACTGTGGCGCTGATCCATGGTAACTGCATGGCCGGTGGCACCGGACTGGCGTCAGCCGCCGACATTGCGGTGGCGACAAAGGCGGCGCAATTCGGACTGACCGAAGTGCGGCTCGGCCTGACGCCAGCGACCATCTCGCCTTACGTGGTCGCCGCCATGGGCGCGCGGCAGGCACGGCGGTATTTCCTCACTGCCGAGCGGTTTGCGGCGGACGATGCCTGTCGCATCGGCCTGATCCATGAAGTGGTCACCGACGAAGGCGCCCTGGAAGCCCGGGGCACCGAGCTTGTTGGCATGCTGCTGCAGGGCGCACCGGGTGCGATCCGCGGCAGCAAAATCCTGGTCGAGCGTGTGGCGCGTGCCCGTGTGGACGAGGAACTGATGCAGTTCACGGCACAGAATATTGCCGAACGCCGTGCCAGTTCTGAAGGGCAGGAAGGCCTCGCCGCCTTCTTCGACAAGCGCAAGCCGAACTGGGCAAAGTAGAGAGGCTGGGCAACGTGTTTCGCAAGATCCTGATTGCCAATCGCGGCGAGATCGCCTGCCGGGTCATCCGCACTGCCAAAAGCATGGGCGTGGCCACCGTCGCGGTCTATTCCGATGCCGATGCCAATGCGCGTCATGTGGCGATGGCCGACGAGGCCGTGCATATCGGCCCGGCGCCGGTCCGTGAAAGCTACCTGCTGCCCGACCGCATCATCGACGCCGCGAAGCGCACCGGCGCGCAGGCGATCCATCCGGGTTACGGCTTCCTGTCGGAGAATGCCGGCTTTGCGCGGGCCTGCAAGGAGGCCGGGCTGGTTTTCATCGGTCCGCCGCCTTCGGCCATCGAGGCGATGGGCCTGAAGGGCGCCGCCAAGGCGCTGATGGAAAAGGCCAAGGTTCCTGTCGTGCCGGGCTATCACGGCGATGACCAGTCGCCAGAACTGCTGGCGAAAGAAGCCGAGCGCATCGGCTATCCGGTGCTGATCAAGGCGGTGGCCGGCGGCGGCGGCAAGGGCATGCGCCGCGTCGACAGCGCCAAGGAATTCGCCGCAGCCCTGGCCGGTGCGCAGCGCGAGGCCGCCAATGCTTTTGGCGACCAGAAGGTATTGCTGGAAAAGTATCTGGTGAAACCGCGCCATATCGAGATCCAGGTCTTCGCGGACAGCCACGGCAATGCCGTGCATCTGTTCGAGCGTGACTGCTCGGTGCAACGCCGGCACCAGAAGGTGCTCGAAGAGGCGCCGGCGCCCGGCATGCCGCCGGACATGCGCAAGGCGATGGGCGACGCAGCGGTGGCCGCCGCCAAGGCCATCGGTTATGTCGGCGCCGGCACGGTGGAGTTCATTGCCGATGTGTCGGATGGACTTCGACCCGACCGCTTCTACTTCATGGAAATGAATACGCGCCTGCAGGTGGAGCATCCGGTGACCGAGATGATCACCGGGCAGGATCTGGTGCGCTGGCAGCTTGAGGTTGCCGCCGACGGCAAGCTGCCGCTGACCCAGGAGCAGCTGACCATCACCGGCCATGCGGTCGAAGCGCGCATCTATGCCGAAGATCCGCAGAAGAATTTCCTGCCTTCCGTCGGCACTCTGCATCGTCTGCGCGCACCGGCCGAGGATACTCATGTGCGCGTCGATACCGGCGTGCGCGAGGGCGATTCCGTTACGCCGTTCTACGATCCGATGATTGCCAAGCTGATCGTCTGGGACGCCGACCGGACCTCGGCCCTGCGGCGGATGCGTCAGGCGCTGGGTGAGTATCAGATCGCGGGCGTCACCACGAATACGACTTTCCTGATCGAACTGGTCAGCCACCATGCCTTTATCGGCGGCGATCTGGATACTGGCTTTATCGAACGTTTCCGCCCCGATCTGCTGCCTCCGGTCGAGCCGGCACCGATCCAGGTACTGGGACTGGCGGCTTTGGCGGTGACGCTGGAGCGCCGTGCTTCCGTCACGCAGGCGGCAGCGAAAAGCGGCGACCCGTGGTCGCCCTGGGCGGCAGTCGATGGCTGGCGGTTGAACGATCAGAGCTGGGACGAACTGCTGATGCGGGAGCGCGACAGCGATATTCTCTGCCATATCGAATATCTCTCCGGCGGGGCGCTGCGCGTGCGGGCTCGGGATGCCGAAACCATCGTGCAGGGCGTGATCGACAGCGAAGGCGGGCTGGATGCCGTGATTGACGGTCGTCGCCAGCGCGCCGGCATCGTGCGCCGCGACGACGATCTGGTCGTGCTGCTACCGGGTGAAACCCATCGCCTCACCATCATCGACCCGCGCGCAGCCGGCGACCTCGATGAAGCGGGCAGCGGGCAGCTGAATGCGCCGATGCCGGGCAAGATCGTTCAGGTGCTGGTGGAAGAGGGCGTCAGCGTCGAGAAGGGCCAGCCGCTGATGATCCTTGAGGCCATGAAGATGGAACACACCATCTCGGCCCCCGGCAAGGGCAAGGTCGCCAAGGTGAATTTCAGGGCCGGCGAGCAGGTATCGGAAGGCGCTGCGCTGCTACAGATTGAGGCGGAGAGTTGAATATGGCGCTGCCGGGTAAGATTACGCTGTGGGAAGCCGGTCCGCGCGACGGACTGCAGAACGAACCCGGCGTGGTACCGACCGAGGTAAAGGTCGAACTGATCGAGCGCCTGGTCGAATGCGGTGTCACCCATATCGAGGCAACCAGTTTCGTCTCGCCGAAATGGGTGCCGCAGATGGGCGACCATGAGGCGGTGATGGCGCAGATGAAGCGCCAGCCGGGCGTGACCTATCAGGTGCTGACGCCGAACATGAAGGGCTATGAGGGCGCCCGTGCGGCCGGCGCCGAAGCCATCGGCGTATTTGCTGCCGCCAGCGAGAGTTTTTCGAAGAAAAACATCAACTGCAGCATCGAAGAGAGCATCGAGCGTTTCCGCCCGGTTGTCGAGGCGGCGAAGCGCGACGGCGTGAAGGTGCGGGGCTTTGTTTCGGTCGTGGTCGGTTGTCCCTTCGAGGGTGACATCGCGCCGGAGCAGACCGCCCGGGTGACGAAGCAGCTTTACGATCTTGGCTGCGACGATATCGGTCTTGGCGATACCATTGGCGTCGGTACCCCGGCCAAGGTGAAGCGCATGATCGAGGCCTGCGCGAAGCTGGTACCGCTGGACAGGCTCGGCGGCCATTTTCACGACACCTACGGTCAGGCACTGGCCAATACCCTTGCAGCGCTGGAATGCGGCATCGCCCGGCACGATGCCTCGGTGGCCGGGCTTGGTGGCTGTCCTTATGCGCCGGGCGCCACCGGTAATGTGGCAACCGAAGACGTCGTCTACATGCTGGACGGCATGGGCATCGAGAGCGGCATCGACCTCAAGAAACTGGTGCAGACCGCCTGGTGGATTTCCGACCGCCTCGGTCGTCCGCCAGCTTCGCGCGTGGCCCGCGCCCTCAAGTCCAAATGCCTGTGAGTCGGCCGTGCCCGTCCATCTGCTGAAGATCGCGGTCGGTATCGACAGCATCGAGCATTTCCAGGAACGCATGAAGGCGCGACGGAAGGTCGGCAAGACCTTCACGCATTACACGCGCCATATGCCGAAGCGGGCCGAGGAAGTGCTGGACGGCGGCTCGCTCTACTGGATCGTCAAGGGCAATATCGCTGTGCGCTGTCCCATCGTCGGGCTGGAAGAGGCGGTACTGGAGAGCAAGGGACCTCACTGTGGCATCGTGATGAAGACCCAACTGATACCGGTGTTGCCGCTGCCGCGCCGGCCGCATCAGGGCTGGCGCTATCTCGAAGCCGAAGATGCTCCGCCCGATGTCGCGTCCGCCGGCAAGGGCACCGACAAGCTGCCGCCGAAGCTGCTGGCCGAGTTGCGCGATCTCGGTCTGCTGTAATACCAACAGCGGTCTTTTCTAGCTTAGGTGATTCGTCATGACCGTTCAGACGCGGCCGCGCATCATTGTCGTCGGCAACGAGAAGGGCGGCTCGGGCAAGTCGACCACGGCGATGCATATCCTGATCGCGTTGCTGCTCGAAGGCGGACGCATTGCCGCCATTGACCTCGATGGCAAGCAGCGCACGCTGACGCGCTATCTGGAGAACCGGCACGCCTTCGTTGCAAAGCACAATCTGCGACTGGCAATTCCCAAACATCGCGTGATTACCGAAAGCGAACTGGGGGTGAAGGCAGATGCGGCTGCGGAGGAGGCGGCGCAATTCGCGGCGGGGGTTAACGAGCTTTCCGCGCAGCACGACTTCATCCTGGTCGATTGTCCTGGCAGCGACACGAATCTCGCGCGGATCGGCCATTCCTATGCCGATCTGTTGGTCACGCCGGTCAACGACAGCTTTATCGATGTGGACCTTCTGGCCAGCGTCGATCCCGACACGCTGAAGGTGATCAAGCCGAGCCGCTATGCCGTCATGGTTTGGGAACAGCGGAAGCAGAGATTTGTCCGCGACCGACAGACTGTCGACTGGGTGGTGATCCGCAACCGGCTGTCGCATCTGGATGCACGCAACAAGCGCAATGTCGGGCATGTCCTCGAATCCCTCGAGAAGCGGATCGGCTTCCGCTTTCTGCCCGGTCTGTCGGAACGCGTCATTTTCCGCGAACTTTTTCTCAGTGGGCTGACTTTGATGGATCTCGACCGGGCCGGGCCGGGAGGGGCGGCAGCAGGCCTGAGCATGGCGCAGGCAGCAGCTCGGCAGGAAGTGCGCAGCCTTCTGTTGGGACTTAACCTGATCACCGAGAACTGAGTTGCCCGGAATTGCGCCATGCTGCACTGCACAAGCGATCCTTCATCCGGTCAAAGCCTCGTAATCGGCCCGCTTTCCCTTGGAGGTAAAGCGTATTCTGTGCTTTAAGGTGCGTTCAATTCGAGCTTGATTCCAAGCGTATTTTTGTCAGGGGAGAAACTATGAAAACCACTCTTTCACTGCTTGCCGGCGCTGCTTTCGTGTTTGCCGGTGCTGCCGCTCAGGCCCAGGATTTTCCGAACAAGCCGGTCACCGTCGTGGTGCCCTTCGCCGCCGGCGGTCCGACCGACACGGTCGCCCGTCTGATCGGCCAGTCGATGAGCACCGCGCTGAAGCAGCAGGTCATCATTGAAAACGTCGGCGGCGCCGGCGGCACGCTGGGTGCCGGCCGCGTGGCCCGCGCTGCCCCGGATGGCTACACCGTGCTACTGCACCATATCGGCCATGCCACCAGCGCGACCCTGTATCGCAAGCTGCCCTACGACACCATCAATGACTTCGAATCTATCGGCCTTGTGACCGACGTGCCGATGACGATGGTGGCGAAGAAGGATCTGCCGCCGAAGGACTTCAAGGAACTCGTCGCCTATGTCCAGCAGCAGAAGGACAAGGTGTCCTACGGCAATGCCGGCATCGGTGCGGCCTCGCATCTGTGCGGCCTGATGTTCATGAGTGCGATCAAGACGCAGATGACCACCGTGGCCTACAAGGGCACCGGTCCGGCGATGAACGACCTGCTGGGCGGCCAGATCGACCTGATGTGCGACCAGACCACCAACACCACCGGTCAGATCAAGGGCGGCAAGATCAAGGCCTATGCCGTCACCACCAAAACCCGCGTCCCCTCGCTGCCGGATCTGCCGACCATGGACGAAGCCGGCATCAAGGGCTTCGAGGTTTCGATCTGGCACGGCATGTATGCGCCGAAGGGCACGCCGAAGGCGGCGGTCGACAAGCTGAGCGAAGCCCTGAAGGTCGCGCTGAAGGATCCGAACGTGGTCCAGCGTTTTGCCGAACTCGGCACCGAACCGGTGGCGCAGGATCGTGCGACCCCGGCGGCACTGAGCGCGCATCTGAAGGCCGAAATCGCCAAATGGGCGCCGGTCATCAAGGCGGCAGGCGAATACGCCGACTGATCGACGCGTAGCATTCCTGTAAACTTGGGGGCGCCCCGTCTTTCTCCGGCGGGGCGCCCCTTGTACAACATCTGCCGAGCATTTCGGGTACAGGGGGGAGAAAATGTCGGGTTTGGGCATTCGTAACCAGAAGGATTTCTACTCTGGTTTGCTGTTCATTGCATTCGGGGCGGCCTTTATGTGGATCGCCCAGGATTACAACTTCGGCACGGCCCGCCGCATGGGGCCGGCTTTCTTCCCGATCATCCTGTCCGGAATCCTGATTGCCATCGGCATTGTCATCGCCGTGCGCGGCATTGTGGTGTCTGAAGAGCCGATGCGCGGTTTTACCCTCAAGGGCCTCGTCCTGGTGATCGTCGGCACGCTGCTGTTTGCCTTCCTGGTGCGCAATGCCGGAATCCCGGTCGCCACAGCCGCGCTCGTTGCGGTCAGCGCCTATGCCAGTCAGCGCTTCAACTGGAAGCCGACTCTGGTACTGGCCATCGGCCTCTCGGTTTTCTGTGTTGTTGTCTTCATCTATGCCCTTGGCCTGCCGATGCCGGTTCGCGGGCCCTGGCTCGGCGGTTGAGGGGATTAGTGTAAAATGGAACTGCTTGCGAACCTCTACACCGGCCTTGAAGTCGCCCTCACGCCGCTGAATTTGCTGTACTGCTTGGGCGGAGTGTTTGTCGGCACCCTGATCGGCGTGCTGCCGGGCCTGGGCCCCACGGCCACCATCGCCATGCTGCTGCCGGTCACCTTCGGCCTGCCGCCGGTTTCGGCGCTGATCATGCTCGCTGGTATCTATTACGGTGCCCAGTATGGTGGCTCGACCACAGCCATCCTGATCAATCTGCCCGGCGAGTCGTCTTCAGTGGTGACGGCACTCGACGGCTACCAGATGGCGCGTCAGGGCAGGGCAGGGCTGGCGCTGTCCACTGCCGCGCTCGGCTCGTTCTTCGCCGGCACGGTGGCGACGTTCCTGCTGGCGGTGTTTGCGCCGCCGCTGGCCGAGATCGCGCTGAAATTCGGTCCCGCCGAATATTTCTCGCTGATGGTGATGGGCCTGGTCGCTTCGGTCGTGCTGGCGCATGGCTCGCTGATCAAGGCGATTGCCATGATCCTGCTCGGCCTGCTGCTCGGTCTGATCGGCACGGACGTCACCTCGGGTACGCCGCGCTTCACCTTCGATACGCCTGAACTGGCCGATGGCATCAACTTCGTCATCGTCGCCATGGGCATGTTCGGCCTGGGCGAAATCATCCGGAATCTCGAGAACGAAGAGGTGCGCGATGTTTTCAGCCGCAAGATCACCGGTCTGTTGCCGACGCTGAAGGATATCAAGTCGATCATCCCGCCGGTGCTGCGCGGCACCGCGCTGGGGTCGGGTCTGGGCATCCTGCCGGGCGGCGGCGCCATGCTGGCGTCTTTTGCGGCCTATTCGCTGGAAAAGAAGGTATCGAAGAACGCCAAGAATTTCGGCAAAGGTGCCATCGAGGGCGTAGCGGCGCCGGAATCGGCCAACAATGCTGGCGCGCAGACCAGCTTTATCCCGATGTTGACCCTGGGCATTCCGTCCAATCCGGTGATGGCGCTGATGATCGGCGCCATGATCATCCAGGGGATCCAGCCGGGTCCGCAGGTGATGACCGAGCAGCCGGTGCTGTTCTGGGGCATCATCGTGTCGATGTGGGTCGGAAACTTCTTCCTCGTGGTGCTGAACCTGCCGCTGATCGGACTCTGGGTCCGCATGCTGACGGTGCCATATCACCTGCTGTATCCCGCGATCCTGGTGTTCTGCGCGATTGGCGTCTTCTCGCTGAACAACTCGACCTTCGACGTCTATCTGATGGCGCTGTTCGGCGTGTTGGGCTATGTGCTGTCAAAACTCGACTGCGAGCCGGCACCGCTTTTGCTCGGCTTCATCCTCGGGCCGATGATGGAAGAGTATCTGCGGCGTGCCATGGTGCTGTCGCGCGGCGATCCGATGGTGTTCTTCGAGCGTCCGATCAGCGCCACCATGCTGGGTCTCGCGATCATCGGCCTGATCGTGGTGCTGCTACCGTCGATCCGCAAAAAGCGCGAAGAGGCCTTTACAGAAGAGAGCTGAGATTCAAGTTTCAGCTCTACAAAATGAAACGCCGCCGGTGCAGATCCGGCGGCGTTTTTCGTTGTGCGACTCAGTCGGTCAGGCGGCGCGGACCGGTGAGGGTATTTTTGCGCCCGGATCGGCCCCATGCCGCATCCGCTGGAAGGCCCAGATGGCAATGCCGATACCGATGCCGATCATGTCGGTATAGGTTTCCGGGGTGATCAGACAGATCGCCCCGCCGAACAGAACGATCCGCAGCGGCCAGTTCAGCGGTCCGTTCAGCCAGCCTTCGGTAGAGCAGGCGAGGAAGAACACGCCGGCGCTGGCGGTCAGGACAACATGCAGGATCGGCAGTATCTCGCCCTGCGCCAGCAGCAGCGGGCTGACGAAGAACATGAACGGGACGATGAAGGTGGCGAGGCCGAGTTTCACAGCGATGATCGATGTTCGCCACTGGTCGGCCTGGGCGATGGCCGCGGCTGCGAAGGACGCCAGCGCCACCGGCGGCGTGATCGAGGAGATCACGGCATAATAGAAAATGAACATATGCGCCACCAGCGGCTCGATGCCGATGCGTACCAGGCCGGGCGCCACCACGGATGCCGCCACGGCATAGGCCGCCGTCGTTGGCATGCCCATGCCCAGCACCAGCGAAATCAGCATCGCAAAGAACATCGCCAGCAGTTTGTTCTCGCCGGCCACCGCAAGGATGACATGCGAAAACCGGCCGCCGATACCTGTCAGTGCAATCACGCCAACGATAATGCCCGCGCAGGCGCAGATCGCCACCAGCTGCGCGGTTTCCCGCGCGGCATGGTTCAGTGCTGCCAGTGTGGCCGTGACGCCCATACGATGCCGCGAACTGATCCAGCTGGCCACCAGCGCGCTGAGGATGCCAAGCGTGCCGGCGCGAAATTCCGAATACCCCATCAGCAACGTGCCGATGAGAACGAAGATCGGTGCCAGCAGGTAGATTTTCTGCAGCATGCTGATGATCGGCGGCAGCTCGCTGCGCGGCAGGCCGCGCAGACCGTTCTTCACTGCATGCAGGTCGCAATGCACATAGCAGGCGATATAGAACAGCAGACAGGGAATGATCGCTGCTAGCGCGATTTCGGTATAGGGAATCCCGGTGATCTCGGCCATCAGGAAGGCGCCAGCCCCCATCACCGGCGGAGTGATCTGGCCGCCAGTCGAGGATGTCGCTTCAATCGCGCCGGCGGTCGAGCGGTCGTAGCCGACGCGGCGCATCATCGGGATCGTGATCATGCCGCTCGCCACCACGTTGCCCACAGCGCTACCGCTGATCGTGCCGAACAGAACGCCTGACAGCACCGCCACCTTGGCCGGTCCGCCGCGTGCCCAGCCGACCAGCGAGACCGCCAGTTCGTTCATGTAGTCGCCGGCCTTCGACATGGTGAGGAAGGCGCCGAAGGTGATGAACAGAACGATATAGGTGGAGGAGACCTGGGTGGTGACGCCGAAAATGCCCTGGTCGCTGTAGATGTAGGAGAAGAAGAAACCGAAGCCGTAGCCCTTATGATACAGGATGCCGGGCAGCCAGGGGCCGATGAAGGCGTAGAGAATGAATACGCCAGCGATGATCGGCAATGCCAGGCCGGCAGTGCGGCGGGTCATTTCCAGGATCAGCAGCACGCCGACGAAGCCGGCGGCGACATCGCCGGGCTCGTACAGGGCGCCGGCGCGGAACTGCAACTCGTCGATGTAATAGCCGACATAGCCGGCGCAGGCGATGCTGAGCAGGATGAATAACCAGTCGTAGATCGGAATGCTGTTCAGCGTGCGTCCGCGCAGCGGCGCATAGACGGCGAAGGCGATCACGCCACCCCAGCCGACATGGATGGCGCGGAACAGGATCGAGTCGATCGGGAAGACGTTCAGGATCAGGAGGTGGAAAACCGTGAAGGCGACACAGGTCCAGAACACCAGCAGGCCCTGCCAGCCGGGCAGCTCGCGCTTGTAGCCGGTGAATTCATAATTGTCGGCAGCCGAGATGTCGACTTGGTCGTCGGCCTTGATGTCCGGCGATGCGGCCATTCCGCGCCCCCTGTTTTATACTTGCGCTCTGAATGGAAAATGCGGATGCCGCCATTCTGAGACGGCGGCATCCGTTATGTACAGCGGTGCCGGATCAGCTGGCCGGCATGGCCTTCGGGTTCAGGGGGATGCCTTTTTCTTTGTAATACTGCACGGCGCCCGGATGGAACGGCAGGAAGCCGTTTCGATCCGCATTCTTTGCCACGGTTTCGACAGCCGCAGCATGGCCCTTGACCATGCGGTCGTTATTCTCAAGCACGGACTTCACGATTTTGTAGGCAACATCGTTCGGCAGGTCCTTATGCGCGATGGCGAAGTTATAGACGCCCACCGTCTTCTGGTCGCCCGGCATCGACTTGTAGGTGTTCTTCGGGATCACGCTGTCGCTCAGCTCCGGCATTTTCTGCTTCAGCGTATTCAGTTGCGCATCGGTGAAGGTGATGAACCTTACCGGACGCTGTGCCTCGAGTTCGGAGTAGGCGGCGATCGGCAGGCCGGCGGCGAAGGCGAAAACGTCCAGCAGGCCATCGGCCAGCTGGGCCTGCATGTCGCTGGCCTGGCCGAAGCGCCAGTTCGCCTTGATACCCAGCGTTTCGAACATCAGCGGGAAGTAGGTGCCCGGCGTACCGGCCTTGGGGCCCGCACCAATGGTCTTGCCGTTCATCTCGGCGACCGACTTGATGCCGGTCTTCTCCGTGGTGACGAAATGGAACGGTGTGTCGTACATCGGGAAGAGGGCGCGCACATTGGTGAATTTCTTGCCCTTGGTCCATTCGCCGCTGCCCTCCCAGGCCTGCAGCGCAATGCCCATCGTGGTCATGCCCAGCTCAATCTGGCCGCTATCCACCAGGATGATGTTCTGGTTCGGACCCTGGGTCTGCTGGGTCGAAACGTTGATCCCGATGGTATCGGTCAGCAGCGTCGCCACCACGCCGCCATAGATGAAATACGTGCCGCCGACCGACGCCGTGCCGAGCGTCAGCGACTTGGGCTGCGCAAGGGCCTGGCCTGCCAGAACCGGTGCGGCGAGCAACAGGGCCGCGGACGCAAACAGAGTCTTGAATCGTGACAATTTCATCTTTGTCTCCTCCCAGAGAACCGTTTGGGGGCCGCCGCATTGTTCTGGCGCGGCTTGGCCCTGTCGGGACAGGCAGGATAGTCGCTGGCTTTGCGTCCTGGCCAGCAGATTGTTCGTCTGCGCCCGTTTTGCCGCCCCGGCCCGGGCCCCGGATTGGCATTTAACCGCAGGATGCCTATATCATGTTTGCAACAGGGAGTTTGCGGAGCGTTCATGGGCAGCGACGGCCGGATGCCGACAAAATCCTCGACCCCGGAGGTCGAGGCATTTCTGCGTCAGGCAGCATTGGCGCCGCGGTCCGTTCCCGGCGCCAGCGGTCGCGGTCGGCTGGTCTTCGCCATGGATGCCACGGCGAGCCGACGCGCGACCTGGGACGAGGCGCAGCGCATCCAGGCCGAGATGTTCCGCACCACGGCCTCGCTCGGTGGCCTCAATATACAACTCGTCTTTTTTCGCGGATTAGGCGAGTGCAAGGCGTCAGGCTGGATCTCGGAAACCAATGCCATGCTGCGCCTGATGCGGCAGGTCGAGTGCATTGGAGGTCACACCCAGATCGAACGCGTCTTGAAACATACCCTGGTGGAAGCGCGCGAAGGCAAGGTCAATGCCTTGGTCTATGTCGGCGATTGCCTTGAAGAGAGTCCCGACGATATTGCGATGCGGGCCGGAGAGCTTGGCCTGCTTGGTGTGCCGATCTTCGCTTTCCAGGAAGGTGGTGAGCCGCGCGCCAAGGCCTGCTTCCAGGAGATGGCCCGGCTGACCCGGGGTGCCTATTGCAGTTTCGATGCCTCCAGTGCGGCGACGTTGCGCGACCTTCTGGCGGCTGTCGCTGTCTATGCGGCAGGCGGATATCGTGCGCTGGAAAACTTTGCCGCCAAATCCGGGCGCGAAGTGCGCGGCCTGATCGGCCAGATGCGATAATCCGATGGCGGCTTTTTTCGCCCTTGGCGTTGTTGGTGTGATCCTGCTGCTGCTGGGCGCGCGCGGCTTTCTCAATGCCGATCCGAAATTTTTGGCCAAGGTTCTGAAGATCGGCGGTGCCGTCATATGCGGCAGCCTCGCGCTGTTTTTCCTGGTACGCGGGCGCATAGATGCAGCCCTGATGCTGGGCGCGCTGGCGGCGGCATCGCTGGGTTATCTGCCGCGCAGCCTGTTGCCGTTCAATCTCGGCAGTCTCTTCGGTCGGGGTGGCCTGGGTAGCGGGTGGCAACGGGCGCGGACAGGCGATGACCATATCGATGGCCGGAACGGCGGCGGTCAGACATCGACTGTCGAAACCGCGTGGCTTCGTATGCAACTCGATCACGCGACGGGTCGCATGGACGGCGATGTGCTGCAGGGGCGCAATGCCGGCCGCCGGCTGTCGTCGCTGGATTTCGAGGAATTGATCCTTTTGCTGCGGGATTGCCAGAGCCATGACAATCAGGCTGCGGCTCTGCTGGAAGCCTATCTGGACCGCAGCATCGGCGAGGACTGGCGCGAACGCGCCACGCAGGGGAATCCCGGGGAAGCCGCGTCGCCGGCAGCAAACGGTGCCATGACGCTCGAACAGGCCTGGGATGTGCTTGGCCTGCAGCCCGGCGCGTCCGATGCCGAAATACGCGCGGCGCATCGAAGGCTGATGAAGAAATTCCACCCCGATCAGGGCGGCTCGACCTATCTGGCCGCACAGATCAATCGCGCCAAGGATCTTCTGCTCGGGGAATAGCGCGCGACAGCCGCGTGGCACTCGCGCAATTGTCACCCTGCAATTCGATGATTTCCGTCTCGGCAATGGCTGATTAAGCTCTTGCTGGTGTCATCCATGGGGATCGAGAGTCCGTGTCAGCAGCCGACAATGAAGCTATCGTTCAGCGTCAGCTGGATGCCTATAACGCCAAAGACATCGACGCCTTTATGGCCTGCTGGGCGGCCGATGCAAAAATCTATGCGCATCCCGACACGCTGCTAGCCGAGGGCGCGGCAGCGATCCGCGCCCGGCATGTACTGCGTTTCCAGGAGCCCAACCTGTTCGGCCAGTTGATCCAGCGCATGAGTGCAGGGAACACCGTCGTCGACAGGGAGGTGGTGACGCGCACCTTCCCGGAAGGGCCGGGGCAGGTGGACGTGATTGCCATCTACGAACTGTCTGATGGGAAGATTACCCGGGCCTGGTTCGTGATGGGCGAACCCCGACTGGACCCGCAGGCCCGACTTGCCGGAAGCAGCCGGCTCACGTAAATAGGCGCCGCAGGGCAAGATCCTGCATCCGGCGCCGGTTTAGCTCAGCGGTAGAGCAGCGGTTTTGTAAACCGAAGGTCGGGGGTTCAATCCCCTCAACCGGCACCATTTCCCCCAAATTTGCTTCAGGCTGCGTCTTGCAGGATTTCTGCGCAAACCACTTGATAATCACTCGCAATAACGCTAAAACTGTGTCTGCGAGTGATTTGCAAAGACTGTTTCGCCTTGAAGCATGGGGTGCGCCGCGTGTCGATGCGTGAGTTTGCCGGGACCGAGAGCAGGGCGGAGCAGGGTGCGTCACGGCACTGGCCGACCAGTATCCAGGAGTTGAGCGACGGCGAGCGGCTGGTCCTTTGGGCTTTCCGGCGCTGGGTTTCGGGCCGCGAACACTTGCCGATGCTGGCCCGCGAATTCGACCGCCAGTTCCGCCAGGCCGAAGCGCGCCCGGCGCTGATCGCGCTGGATGCCGCATTATCCGTCCTGACGCGCCACGCCCGCCGCACCATCGTCTATCATCAGCCCTGCTGCGCCTGCATGGGCGCCGACGAGGTCTGCCTGATCTCCATTATCGCCGCGCTCCAGAACGACGCCGACGCGGCGGCGCGTGCCATGTCGCAATGGCTGCTGCGTAGCGAGGGTGTCGACGACTTCACCGCTGCACTCGAGGATTTCGCCGACTGCCTCGCTGGCAGCGGCCACGATCTGCCCTATCGCACGCGTCCCCGGAATGCCGCACATCCGGCGCGCCCGGTCGCGATGCTGGTGCATTAAGGCGAGGCGCGCGATGTATATCTGCCTCTGTCACGGCTTCACCGACGGCGATGTGCGCAGCGCCATCAGCCACGGCTGCAAGTCGGTCGCTGCTGTCTACCGTCATCTCGCCGACCGTCCGCAATGCGGCAAATGCGTGCCCGAGGTGCGCTGCATGGTGCATGAGCATCGTGAAGCACAGCACGGTGCTGCGGCCATGATACCTGCGGGTGCGCTGGCCGAGATGGAAGGGGACGACTGATGAATGATAGCAGCGCGTTGGAGCTGGCCCTTTTCGCGGCAGCGAGCCTTGGCATTGTGCTGTCGTCGCGCATTGTTTTGCGCATGATGCGCAGTCGTGCAGCTATTGCGAAAAAATTGCAGCCGCGTTGAGTTAAAGCGCTGTTTTCTTTGCGAATAACTCCCAATTTCACGCATTTTCCTTGAGCCTTCGATAGGTCGGGCGTAAGCCTCCTGCATGCCGCGTGCGTCAGCGACTCGCGATCATTTTCAGCATGAAGGAGCCCGCGCCATGAAAGGCGACAAGAAAGTCATCCAGCATCTCAACGGCGTGCTGAAGAACGAGCTGACTGCGATCAACCAGTATTTCCTGCATGCGCGCATGTGGAAGAGCTGGGGCTTCGAGCGGCTCGGTCATCACGAATACAAAGAATCGATCGAGGAGATGAAGCACGCCGACAAGATCATCGAGCGCGTGCTGCTGCTGGAAGGGATTCCCAACCTGCAGGATCTTGGCAAGCTGAAGATTGGCGAGACTGTGCCGGAAGGCCTGCAGGCCAATCTGGATCTTGAGCGCAAGGGGCGCGGCGATCTGGTCAATGCGATCGCGCATTGCGAGAGCGTGCAGGATTATGTCAGCCGCGAAATCCTCACCGGGATTCTCGATGACACCGAAGAGCATATCGACCATCTGGAAACCCAGCTCGACCTGATCCAGAAGGTCGGCCTGCAGAATTACCTGCAGTCGCAGATGGGCGACGGCTCGTCGTCGTAATCGCCGACATCACGAAAAGAAAAAGGCCGGAGATCGCTCCGGCCTTTTTTATTGCCTAGATGCGCTGCGACGTCAGCCGCGCACGCACTCGTACAGTGCCACGGCTGCTGCAGCAGCTACGTTGAGACTTTCCACCGCACCGGTCATCGGCAGCTTGGCGAGGAAGTCGCATTTCTCGCGGGTCAGGCGGCGCAGCCCTTCGTCTTCGGCGCCCAGCACCAGCGCGACGCGACGGATGTCGTGCACCGCTTCGGCGAGGCTCTTGTCGGTTTCCATTTCGAGGCCGACACGCCAGAAGCCGTATTCGGCCAGCAGGTCGAGCGCGCGCGCCAGATTGGTCACGCGGATCAGCGGCACGACTTCGAGGCCGCCGCTGGCTGCCTTGGCGAGCGCACCGGTCGCTTCCGGCGCATGGCGGTCGGTCACAATCACGGCGCGGGCGCCGAAGGCGGCGGCCGAACGCAGGATGGCGCCGACATTGCGCGGATCGGTGACGTGATCGAGCAGCAGCACGACTTCGCGCGCGGCGTCTTCGTCGACCATCTCCTTCAGCGACTCAACGCCAGGATCGTCCAGCGGATCGGTCAGCATGGCGATGCCCTGGTGCACGGCGCCAGGCGGCAGCAGGCTGTCGAGCTTCATGCGGTCGACGGTTTCGGGCTGCGCGCTCAGGCGAGGCAGGCGGTCGGCCAGCGCCTCGCGGGTTTCGCGGGTGATCAGGATCCGGCGGATCAGGCGTTCTTCATTCTCCAGCGCGGCCATCACGGCATGAATGCCATAGAGCCAGACCGGCAGGTCGCCGCGGGCCTCACGGTGGCGCGGTGAGAATTTATCGCCGCCCATACCCTGACCATGGCGGGCGAGACGGCCGCCATGGCGTTCGGCGTGATCGCGTTCCTGGCCCCAGTCATCCTGGCGGCGGTCACGCGGGGCCTCGCGCGGCGGGCGCGTTTCGGCGCGCCCTTCGCTGTGACGGGGGGCGAAATCCGGTTTCCGACCCTCGCGCCGGTCGTCCCGCCTGTCGCCCTTGGCGGGTTTGCCGGCCGTGTGGCCGCCTAAGCCCTCGCGGCCGGGCTTACCCTGGCTGCCATAGGGACGGGGCTTGCCGGTCGACTCACCCGAAGCGCCTTTCGGGCGATTCGGGCGCTGATCACGGGAAGAATGATCCCGACCGCCACCTTTGGGGGCGGAACGGGCGGGTTTCCGGGCATCCGGCTTGCGTCTGGACATGGCGCCCCTTATAGTTCGGCCCGTCAGAAGCAACAACATTGCCGCCGACCTTAAAAGTTCAGGGCTCGGGGGGCGATGGTGGTGCTTTTGTCGCGTTTATCCATTGACGTTCGGATATCCCTTCAGTATTTGGGGGGCCCGGTCGGAGGGGTGCCCGAGTGGCTAAAGGGGACGGACTGTAAATCCGTTGGCGCACGCCTACGCTGGTTCGAATCCAGCCCCCTCCACCATCGACGCGCCAACCAGGAAAACGCTTCGGCGTCAAAGGGTTGGTGGAAAGTCTTGAGGAGTAACGCGAAGCGGCGGGTGTAGCTCAGTGGTAGAGCCCCAGCCTTCCAAGCTGGTTGCGAGGGTTCGATTCCCTTCACCCGCTCCAGCTTGTCGGGCGGACGCTGAGAGTGATTTGAGCGAGGACCGCCCTCGGCGATGGTTTGGCGAACGGCGCTGGGAAGAGCGCGGCGCGGACCGGATGCCAACCGTCAACCCACCCGGGGTCCCTTGAGGGGCTTCGGCCAAGAAAACTGGTCGGAAACAGGATAGAGCAGCGATGACCAAGGCAAAGTTTGAGCGTACGAAACCGCATTGCAACATTGGCACGATCG
>VFQR01000466.1_pt1 | contig 56108 bp, 57 predicted proteins | sample 3512321 | NCBI WGS metagenome assembly VFQR01 (sample SAMN10412374, study PRJNA504923) | tailings metagenome | isolation source: Relicate 3 Philex TSF1 revegetated site | place: Philippines: Tuba, Benguet | collected 2017-08-29 | reverse complement strand
GCTGCTTGATGCCGAGCGAGATGCGCTCCTTCTCGATGTCGACGTCGAGAACCTGAGCCTTGACCATGTCGCCACGGTTGTACTCTTCGAGCACCTGCTCGCCGGGACGGTTCCAGTCGAGGTCCGACAGGTGAACCATGCCGTCCACGTCGCCGTCGAGGCCGATGAACAGGCCGAACTCGGTCTTGTTCTTGACCTCGCCCTCGACAACCGAACCCGAAGGATGGTTGCGGGCGAAGGCCTCCCACGGGTTCTCCAGCGTCTGCTTGAGGCCCAGCGAGATGCGGCGCTTCTGAGGATCGACCTCGAGAACCACGACCTCGACTTCCTGCGTCGTCGACAGGATCTTGCCGGGGTGCACGTTCTTCTTGGTCCAGGACATTTCCGAGACGTGGATGAGGCCTTCGATGCCCGGCTCCAGCTCGACGAAGGCACCGTAGTCGGTGATGTTCGTGACCGTTCCGCGGATCTTCTTGCCGATCGGGAACTTGGTGCCGATGTCCTGCCAGGGGTCGCTCTCGAGCTGCTTCATGCCGAGCGAGATGCGGTGCGTCTCCTGGTTGATGCGGATGATCTGCACCTTGACCGTCTGGCCGATGTTCAGGATCTCGGTCGGATGGTTGACGCGGCGCCATGCCATGTCGGTGACGTGCAGCAGGCCGTCGATGCCGCCGAGGTCCACGAACGCACCGTAGTCGGTGATGTTCTTGACCACGCCCTCGACGACCTGACCCTCCTCGAGGTTCTGGACGATCTCGGAACGCTGCTCCGCGCGGCTTTCCTCCAGCACGGTGCGGCGCGACACAACGATGTTGCCGCGGCGGCGATCCATCTTGAGGATCTCGAAGGGCTGCGGATTGTGCATGAGCGGGGTGACGTCGCGGATCGGGCGGATGTCGACCTGGCTGCGCGGCAGGAAGGCCACGGCACCATCCAGGTCGACGGTGAAGCCGCCCTTGACCTGGTTGAAGATGACGCCTTCGACGCGCTCGCCCTTGTTGAACTTCTCTTCGAGGCGAACCCAGCTTTCCTCGCGGCGAGCCTTCTCGCGCGACAGCATCGCCTCTCCGAGCGCGTTCTCGATTCGCTCGACATAGACCTCGACCGTGTCGCCGACCTTGAGGCTGCCATCCTTGGCCTTCGCGCCGAATTCCTTGAGCGCGACGCGACCCTCGACCTTCAGGCCGACGTCGATGATGGCCATGTCCTTCTCGATCGCCGTGATGAGGCCCTTGACGACGGAGCCCTCTGCGGAGTGCTCGGCCGAGAAGGACTCGTCCAGCATCGCCGCGAAATCGTCGCGGGACGGCGCGCCGCGGTTCGTCTGTGCTTGTACCATATTGTCTCCTGGGGTGCCCGGCGGCATCGCGGCGCTTGCGGCCGTGACGCGAACCCGGGCTGGCACCGGTGGTTCGTGTTGCGTTTCGCCTGTCCCGGCCTTCCCGGCCGTCATGGCCTGGCGCCGCGCATGGCGGCCTTGATCCGGTGCTTCGAGGAAAGCTGGGGAGGCGGCTCTCTCGTCCCGATGCCGGAGGCGCCCCTTGCGGGGCCGGTCCTCGTGGCGGTCAGGATGCCATCCCGGCGAGAACGCGGTCGATGATCGCCTTCGCCGCCAGGAACGCGGCTTCTATACTCATTTGGGAAGTATCGAGCAAGTGCGCGTCGGCCGCCGGCTTCAGGGGCGAATCGGCCCTTAGGGTGTCGCGTGCGTCTCGTCGCTCGATGTCGGCCAGGATGTCGGCATATTCGGCCCGCCCGCCGAGCCTCAATATCTCGCGATGGCGGCGTCCGGCACGCACCTCGGCGCTGGCGGTCACGAATAGCTTAACGTCCGCGTCGGGGCAGACGACCGTTCCGATGTCGCGCCCGTCGAGCACGGCGCCTGGGGGAATCGTTGCGAATGCACGCTGCTTTTCCACGAGCAGGCGCCGTACCCTGGGAAACACGCTGACCTTCGACGCCGCATCGCCGATCGCATGCGCCGACAGCACGGCCTGGTCGAAGCGCGCCATGTCCACCGCACTTGCAGCTTCCACAGCATGGGCCTCGTCGTCGAGCGGAAGCCCGGCGGCGAGCAGCGCATGCGCGACTGCCCGGTAGGACAGGCCGGTGTCGAGGTGGCGAAGGCCGTACTCGGTGGCGAGACGTCTGGACAGCGTTCCCTTGCCGGAAGCGGCCGGGCCGTCGACGGCGATGACGAGCGGACGGCTCATGTCGAGCGCATCAGTCCGCCATCCACCCGCAGGCTCTGGCCGGTTATGTATCCTGCGCCGTCTGACAGCAGGAACGACACGGTCGCGGCGACCTCGTCCGTCGTGCCGTAGCGCTTCATGGGGACGCTCTCGCGCCGTTCTTCCGTCGCGGGCAGCGAATCGGTCCAGCCCGGCAGCACGTTGTTCATGCGGACGTTGTCGGCCGCATGGGCATCGGAGAAGAGCTTGGTGTAGGCGGCGAGACCCGCGCGGGCGACGGCCGATGTCGGAAACATCGCGGAAGGCTCGTCCACCCATGCCGTGGAGATGTTGACGATCGCCCCGCGCCGCTGCGCGACCATGATCGGCGCGACCAGCCGCACCGCGCGCGCTACGTTGAGGAAGTATACTTCGAAGCCTTCATGCCACTCATCGTCGGTGATATCGAGCAACGGCGCCCGAGGGCCATGGCCCGCGCTGTTGACGAGGGCGTCGATGTGCCCCCAGCGTGCCATCGATGCGTCGACCAGACGCTTGATGTCGCCGCTCGACCGGTTCGAACCGGTAATGCCGATCCCGCCGAGCTCCGCCGCGAGCGCTTCACCCTTGCCGGAGGAAGACAGGATGGCGATTTCGTGGCCTTCCCCGGCAAGCCTGCGCGCCGCCGCGGCGCCCATGCCGGAGCCGCCTCCGACGATCACGGCCACCTTCTTCACCATGTGCCCATCTCCGTTTCCTTAGTCATTGCAGTCAAGATGGCCCACGCCCGCGCACCAGCGCGGCCATAGTCGATGCGTCCGGCGATCCGCTGGCCGCTTCCAGTCCCTCGACGACGCCGTCGATGTCGGCGGCGGGGCGGTTCTGGCTGACCTTCCACTTGCCTTCGATGGCTGCGACCTCGATCTCGATTCCGACGATGCCCCTGAGTTGCGCCGCGACGAAGGCTTCGGGTGCGTCGGCGACCGACCACGAATCCGGGCGTGGCGCCTCGTGCGCGTCGGTGATGAGGCCGACCTGCCGGCGCAGCCAGTCGCGGTCCTCGACCGCGCGTGCCCGCCCGCGCACCTGCACGACCGCGTAGTTCCAGGTCGGCACGACCTTTCCGGTCTCTCGCTTGGTCTCGTACCAGCTCGGCGTGATGTAGGTGTCGACGCCCTGGAAGACCACGAGCACCGGCGCGCCGTCGCGGATCGCCTTCCACTGCGGGTTGGCGCGGGCGACATGCCCGAGCAGCCTGGTCGAGCCGTCCTCCTCGACCGGCAGGAAGGGGACGAGGTTGGCCACGGGACCGGATGCCTCCGCGGTCACGAGCAGGCCAAGCGGATGCGCCCGGATGAGCGCGATCTGCGTCGCGCGGTCATCCTCACGGAAGTGCGGCGGCTGGTACATGAGGGAAGCCGCCTCACTCGATCTGCGCGCCGAGGCCGCCCATCAGCCCCATGAACTGGGGAAAGCTCGTCGCGATCATCGCCCGGTCGTCGACCGTGACCGGCTTCTCGGCCGCCAGGCCCATGACGAGGAAGGCCATAGCGATCCGGTGGTCGAGATGGGTGGCGACCGTGCCGCCACCTATCCCCCGACCGCCGGGCCGGCCCTTGACCGACAACGACGCCTCGCCCTCGCGGCATTCGACCCCGTTTGCCTCCAGCCCGCGCGCCACCGCGGCGAGCCGGTCGCTTTCCTTCACGCGCAGTTCCTCCAGACCTTCCATCACTGTTTCGCCCTCCGCGAACGCGGCCGCGACGGCCAGCACCGGATATTCGTCGATCATGGAGGGGGCACGATCGACGGGAACGCTCACGCCTCTGAGGTCGGAGGACCGCACCCGCATGTCGGCGACCTCTTCCCCGCCGGCGTCGCGCCGGTTGGCCAGCTCGATCGACGCTCCCATCTCGATCAGCGTCGCGACGAGACCGGTACGCGTCGGGTTCATCAGCACGTTCTCGATGACGATGTCGGAGCCGGGAACGATAAGCGCGGCGACCAGCGGAAACGCGGCCGACGAGGGATCGCCAGGCACGAGGATCGTCTGTCCGGCGAGCTTGCCCTGGCCTTGTATGCGGATACTGCGGATGCCTTCACGGTCGGTTTCGACCTCGATCTCGGCACCGAAACCGGCAAGCATTTTCTCCGTATGGTCGCGCGTCATGACCGGCTCGACGACCGTGGTGATGCCGGGCGTGTTCAGCCCCGCCAGCAGCACCGCCGACTTCACCTGCGCCGACGCCATGGGGACCCGATAGGTTATGGGCGCTGCATGCCGGGGACCCCGCAAGGTGATCGGCATGCGATCGCCGGGGGCCGCCTCGACCTGAACGCCCATCTCGCGCAGCGGATCGAGCACGCGCTTCATCGGCCGGCCGGAGAGCGAGGCATCGCCGACGAACGTCGTCCTCATGTCGTAGACTCCCGCGAGCCCCATCGTCAGGCGCGAACCGGTGCCGGCATTGCCGAAATCGAGTGGCGAACCCGGTTCAAGCAGGCAGCCGTTTCCCACGCCGCGGACGATCCACTCGCCACCGGCCCTGTCGATCCTCGCACCGAAGGCACGCATCGCTTCGCCGGTCCGGAGAACATCCTCCCCTTCCAGCAGCCCGGTTATGCGGGTTTCGCCGGACGCTATTCCCCCGAACATCAACGCCCGGTGAGAGATCGACTTGTCGCCCGGCACGCGCACCGTTCCCGCAAGCGGTCCGGAGCGCCTCGCGGTAGCGGGGCTGGGCTTGGCGCTGGCGCTCATCGTCGTGCCACTCCTGCTCTGGCGGGGCATTGTCGCGGCGGTCTGGTAGCATGCCGCACCGGTCGGGTCATCCCCTTGCGCCGGGCCCGCAGGAAGCGCGCCGCGAGGTCTCCCATTTGCCTTTGACAGGGACCCAATCTCTGTTTAAGGGGACCGGACTTTTCAGGCGCGCCGCGATATCCCGCAGGCTCTGGCAACGGGTTGCGAGCGCCGACGGCGGCGACCTGCCGGGGTGCCGGCCGTCCATCGAACATGACGAGGAATGACCGTGGCTAAAGCCGAACTTGGCGCCAAGCGCGTATGCCCGGAGACAGGGCGGAAATTCTACGATCTCAACAAGGACCCGATCGTCTCTCCCTACACGGGTCGCTCCTATCCGCGAACCTATTTCGATTCCGGCGCGGCGCCCACCGTCGAAGAGGAGGAAGAGGTCGAGGATCGTGAGGCCGAGACCGAGGAGGAGGGCGCCGAGATCGTCTCGCTCGAGGATGCCGACGAGGAGGCGAAGGGCGGCTCGGACGACGCGGATGTCGATGACGACGTGGATCTCGGCGACGATGACGAGGACGACACCTTCCTCGCCGACGACGAGGAAGAGGACGACGACGTTTCCGACATCATAAATGTCGGCGACGACGACGAGGACCTTTAGCGACGCAGGCGCGGCGGGGCTTGATATTCGCCGCGGCGCGGTCTAGAAGCCGCGCACATCTCAGGCGGGAGCGATCCCGCCCGACCTCTTCGCCGGAAACGGCGCCCGGCCATGCCGGGGTGTGGGGCCATAGCTCAGTTGGGAGAGCGCTTGAATGGCATTCAAGAGGTCAGGGGTTCGACTCCCCTTGGCTCCACCATTCCATCTTGTTGAAATCCTGATCCACGGCGGCTGACCGACATCCCACGGGGATTTTTTCGCCCGCCCGCGCGTGCCGAACATGACGGCCGATCGCGGGCCGTTGCCGCGCCGGTCGGCCGCGGGCGCGAACCGCATCCTTCGACACAGGCAGGATCGGCGGCGCTGCGCTCGGCTTCCTGCGGACGCCCAACCAACCTCCGGCTGACACTTCTTGTGACCCGAGATGGACCGGCACGCCCTTGCGGCGCGCGGGAGGGCGCGACCTCGAGGCTCTCGTCTGTCCTCGACGCCGGTTGACTGGCGCTCCCAGACGCCCACTCGGTCCATGATCGACACGCGCGATTTGAACGATTGTAGGATTGTTGACAATCGGACGATCGTATGTTGTCCTGATCGCGGAATAGTCTTCGGAAACTTTCGTCAAACACGCCCTCCGCGAAACGGAGCGCCAACTCCCGAGAAGGGATCGCGTCATGAGATTGCAGATGTCCGCCGCCAATGGCCGCTCCGGGCCCACGCGCCGCCTGGTAATCACGGGTGCCATCGCCGCTGCGTCGCTTGCGGTCGCCGGCAGCTTCCTTGCCGGTTCCGCCAATGCGCAGGACTGGCCCGAGACGTCGTTCAGGCTGACCCAGACTGTGTCGCCCTCGGAGCCGCTCGGCCTCGGCATGCAGCATTTCATGAAGCGTCTCGGCGAAGAGACCGGTGGAAAGGTCACGGTCCAGTATTTTCCATCGGGACAGCTAGGCCAGGATCTCGACGTCTTCGAGCAGCTTTCCGGCGGCACGGTGCAGATGCACGCCTCCGGCTTCGGCGCGAACGCCGACTACAATTCCTTCTATGCGCCCTGGCTCTTCAAGGACTTCGCACATGTGCAGCGCGTGCTGCAGAGCGACCTTGCCAAGACGTGGAACGAGAAGCTGATCGCCGAGCACGGCGTGACCGTGGTCACCGCATACCCGCGCGCGCCGCGCCAGATCACCAGCAACGGCCGCGCTATCCGCACGCCGGCGGATCTCAAGAGCCTCAAGATCCGCGTGCCCGAGATTCCGGTGCTGTTCAACGCGTTCCAGCAGCTGGGTGCCGACCCGGTGGCGCTGAATTTCGGTGAGGTCTACACCGCGCTGCAGACCGGCACGATCGAGGCGCAGGAGAACCCGCTGCCCACCATCGCCGGATTCTCCATTCAGGAGGTGCAGGAGTATATCAGCATCACCAATCACGTCCGCGCGCCTGAGTTCATCTACGTCAACAATGACTGGTGGCAGGGGCTCACGCCCGAACTGCGCGACCTGATGACCACGCTGCTGGCGGAAGGTCAGGAGGTCGCGGCCAAGGCGACGGAAACCGTTCAGGCAGAGCTCATCGAGAAGATCAAGTCAGGCGGCAGCACCGAGATCGTCGAGGCCGACGTCGCGGCCCTTGAGGAGGCCGCGCGCCCGGTGCTCGACAAGATCGGGCCGCAGTATCTCGGCGAGGAGACCTACAAGACGATCGTCGATCTCGCGGACTGAGGAAGGCGACGAGGAGGGCCCTTCGATGGTCGGAACACTCGCACGGGCCCGCCACAGGACGGGAATGCTGGTAACCGCCATAGCCGGCATCGCCGGCGTGGGCCTCCTCTTCCTGCTTGGGCTGAACGTCGTCAGCCGACAGCTCGGCATCAACCTCGTCTGGATCGCTGAGAGCGCCAGGATCGTATTCGTCTGGGGCATGGCGATCGGCATGATCGCCGTGTCGCTGCGCGGCGCACATTTCAGTGTCGACATCTTCAACCTCAGCGCCGTGGAAGAGGGGGAGCCCTCCGACTGGCGGGAACTCCCGATCCAGCTGCTCGCCTGCGGCGTGCTCGCCTACATTCTCCATTACGCGATCCCGAGCATCGCGCGGGCCAGCACCCAGGTTTTTGCCGCGGTGCCTCTGACCTACGGTACCATGAGGCTTGCCCTGTCCGTCGCGTTGGGCGGGATGCTCGTCGCGCATCTCTGGCGGTTCGCGGAACTGGTCCTCATGCGCTTCACCAAATCCGGTTCCAGCCCGGCCGGACAGCACTGATGGACGGTCTCACGACGACCGGAATGGTGATGGGGACCCTCATGGTCCTGATCATCTTCCGTGTGCCGATCATGTTCGCCATCGGCGCGGCCGTATGTCTCTACTTCGTTCAGAACGGGCTGCCTCCCAGCAACATCGCCATTCGCATGTCGTCGGCAATCGATTCCAGCGTGCTGGTGGCGATCCCGCTCTACCTCATGGCAGCGGAGTTCATGAATCGCAGCGGCGCGACCGATCGCCTGCTGGGGGCCACCATGGCGCTTCTCTCCGGCGTACGTGGCGCGCTGGCGCAGACCAACGTGGTCTCCTCGCTGATCTTCGCGGGCATGTCGGGTTCTGCACTCGCCGACGCCGCCGGTTCCGGCAAGATCATGATCCCGGCGATGAAGGAGAAGGGCTACGACCCCGGCTATTCGGCCGCCATCACCGCCACCACCGCCGTTGTCGGCCCTGTCTTTCCGCCGAGCATACCCATGATCGTGTTCGGCGCGATCACCGGCACCTCGGTCGGAGCGCTGTTTCTAGGCGGCATCCTCCCCGGCCTGGCGATGACGCTGGCGCTGATGGGCTGGACCTGGATCCAGACCCGCCGCATGAAGCTGCGCGAGACGGTCGAACGTCCGTCGCTGGCGCGTATCGGCCGCGCGTTCAGGGACGGCGCACTTCCCCTCATGACGCCGGTCCTGATCATGTCGGGCATCCTGTTCGGCATCATGACGCCGACCGAGGCCGGCGCGGTCGCGGCGCTCTATGCCTGCGCCATCGGGCTGCTCGTCTACCGGACGATTTCCTGGCGCGACATATTCGCCGGCATCTCCCAGGCGATGGTCGATACGGCGGCCGTCATGGCCTTGCTCTCGATCGCCGCGGTGTTGGGCTGGATCATCACGATCGAGGGCGTCGCAAATCAGGTGAGCGTGCTCCTCGGGGGCGAGGATGCCAGCTTCATCGTCGTCGTGCTGTTCATCAACATCGTGCTCCTGCTTGCGGGCATGTTCATGGACGCCACCGCCGCGATGCTCGTCTTCGTTCCGGTGCTGGCACCGATCGCGATGGATGTCGGCATGTCGCCGGTGCAGTTCGGCGTCATGGTCGTTGTCAACCTGTCGATCGGCGTGGTCACGCCGCCGGTGGGCTTCTGCCTTTTCGTCACCGCCGCCGCCGCGCAGGTCCCGGTGCGCGACGTGATCCGCGCCACGCTGCCGCTGATGATCCCGCTTCTGCTCACGCTGGCCGCGGTATCCGCCTTCCCCTGGCTCACGCTTTGGCTCGCGAGCTACATCTGAAAGTTTGAGGTTCACGTGCTCGACAAGACGACACCCGAAGGGTTCCGCATCCTATCCCACGGCATGCTTGGCTACGGCTTTCCCGTGTCTTCCGTCGAGGAGGCGGTGCGACGCGGCATCGACCTGATCGCGGTTGACGCCGGCAGCACCGACCCTGGCCCCTACTATCTCGGCAGCGGCAAGCCGTTCGTGTCGAAGGCGATGGTGGTACGCGACCTCGACCTGCTGCTCGGCGCGCAGGCCAGGACCGGTGCACCCATCATCATCGGCTCTGCCGGCGGGGCGGGCACCGATCCTCAGGTCGATTTCGTTCTGGACGCGCTGAAGACGGCACTGAAGGCGCGCGGCGAGGCGAAGAAGGTCGCCGTCATCCGCAGCGAACTCTCCAAGGAGACCGTCGCAGGCGCTCTCGCCGCGAAACGCATCATCACCTTCGAGACCGAGCGCGATCTGACGCTTGCCGACATCGAGGCGACCGAGCACATCGTCGCGCAGATCGGACCGGAGCCGATCATGGCGGCGCTCGAGGCGAAGCCGGACATTGTGGTTGCGGGTCGCGCCTGGGACGTGGCCAACGTCGCGGCCTTGCCGATCAAGCTCGGCTATCCTCGCGGACTGGCCCTTCATCTCGGCAAGATCCTCGAATGCGGCGGCCAGGCTGCGCTTCCGGTGGAAGGCTCCGACCTCCTGATGGGCCGTATCTACGACGATCGCTTCGTCGTCGAGAGCCCTCAGCCTCACAAGGCCTGCACGCTGGAATCGATCTCCGCCCACACGCTCTACGAGAAGACCAATCCGGTGCGTCTGCCCGGGCCGGGCGGGCTCGTCGACCTGACCCGCACCTCCTTCGAACAGATCGATCCGGTCCGCGTGGCGGTGCGTGGCAGCCGGTTCGAAACGGCCGATACCTACACCGTCAAGCTGGAGGGTGCGCGGCGGCTGGGCTATCGGCACATCGCCATCGGCGGCATCCGCGATCCGCGCATGGTCGGCCAGATCGATCGCATCCAGGCCGATCTGCGTGCCCGCCTCGAACAGAACCTGGAGCCGGGTATTCGCCGGGACCAGTATACGCTGACGTTCCGACGTTACGGCCTCGACGGCGTGATGGGCGCGCTCGAGCCCGTCAAGACACCGGCCCACGAACTCGGCATCGTGATCGACGCCGTAGGCGACACGCCGGCCATCGCCGAAACGGTCTGCGCCATGGCGCGCTCCCTCCTGCTCCACTGGGGCTACGAGGGCCGCATCGCGACGGCCGGAAATGTCGCATTTCCGTTCTCGCCCGCCGACGTGCCCGCCGGTGAGGTCTACGAATTCAACGTCTACCACCTCATGGAGATCGACGATCCGGTGGCGATGTTCCCCTACGAGATTATGGAGATCGGCTGATGCGTCTCGCCGACATTGCCAAGGTCGTCCGCAGCAAGAATGCGGGCCCGTTCATCATGACCTTCGACGTCCTGTTCGACAGCGTGGAGACGCTCGAGCGGATCCGCGCCGGAGGGAATCTGACCCGCGACAGCGTGGCGGCGGCCTACGGCGTCTCGCCCAACGCCGTGATGGACTTCGACTACTACCCCTTCGCACGAGCGGTTAAGTTCTCGCTGCGTCGTCCGCATGCGTCGGGCTCGGCCGCCGACACGGACGTCTACGGCGCCCAGCACCACGTACCCCTGCTTGAACTCGATGTCGGCTGACTTCGCGCTTCCGGAGATCGCCGAGGCGGACGCCGGCGGCGAGATTGCCGCCCTCTACGAAACCATACGCGCCGACACCGGTTCGCGCCTGGTCAACTATGTCTGGCGTCACCTTGCCACCATCCCGGATGCCGCCGAATGGCTGTGGGCGGTGACCAGGATCAACGACCACCGTCCGCTCGCAGCTCTGATCGGCGAGGTGGCGGACATGGCCGCACCGGTGCTGGCGGCCCCTTGCCGCGCCGTCGCGCCTTCGGAGATGGGCGCTACTGCGCGCGACATCGTGGCCGTCTATAACGGCAACAATGTCGGCAATCTCGCGCGTGTCTTCCTGCTGCTCGAAGCGATGCGCGCTGCACCGGGCCGACGTGCCGCGCAGGCTGGCCAGGCCGACGCCGGAGCGCCGCCAGTCGGCGTCAGGCTGCCGCCGCTGCCCCGCTTCGACGAACTCGCCCATGCCGATCTGGCCGTGATCGCCGATCTTTCGAAGGCGGGACCGGCCGCCGACAGTGGCATCGCACCCAGCCTCTGGCGGCATCTGGCCGTGGAGCCCGGCCTTCTCGGCCGCCTGCGGACCCCAGTCGCGGAGGTACTCGCATCGCCCGCCTTTTCGGCCGCCTTCGACGATCTGCGCGCGCGGGCCGCGGCGATTGCGGCGCAAACGCCGCTGTCCGTCCCCTCGGCCCCGGCATTCGATCGTGCGGCCGCCACTGCGGGGCTCGCGCGCTTCTCCCGGCGCATCGCCGAACTGACCCTTGCCGGACGGATCCTCGTCCAGTGGACCCTTCCGGCATCCCCGTCCTCGTCAATCCAGGGAACACGACCGTGAGCATCATCGAAAAGGTCGAGCGGCAGATCGCCCGCATCGAGCGTCTCAATCCGCAGATCCGCGCCGTCATCACGCCCATGGCCGAAGAGGCACGCGCAACCGCGTGCCAGGTCGGCGAGAACGCTTCCGACGGACGCCCGCAGGGTGCGCTCGGTGGCCTGACCGTTTCGATAAAGGACAATATCGACGTGGCGGGCGTGCGCTCGACGGCCGGATCGAAATTCTTCTTCGATCGGATCGCCAATGGCGATGCCACGGTCACGGCACGCCTCAGGCAGGCGCAGGCGGCACTGATCGCCAAGGTGAACCTGCATGAGTTCGCGTTCGGCGGCACCACCCAGAATCCGCATCACGGTTCATGCCGTAACCCGTGGAATACCGACCATATCCCCGGTGGCTCCTCGGGCGGCTCCGGTGCGAGCGTGGCGGCCGGCATGTGCGACGTCTCGCTCGGCACCGACACCGGCGGCTCGATCCGCATCCCGGCGTCGCTGAACGGTCTCGTGGGCGTGCGCCCGACGGTCGGCCGCGTGTCCAATGCCGGTGCGGTTCCTGTGAGCCCGATGTTCGACACGATCAGCCCGCTGGCCCACACGGTGGCGGAGGCCGCCGCCGTGTTCGAGGCCATAGCCGGCTACGACCCGGAGGACGAGTTCAGCGTCAACATCGGCGTGGAGAGCTGGATTTCGCGCCGTGCGCAGGGCGTCGACGGACTGGTCATGGGCATCCCCGCCAACTTCTTCTTCGACGGCATCGATCCCGAGGTGGATGCCGCCGTCCGCAAGGCCATCGAGATCCTGCGCGATCTCGGCATCCGCGCGGTCGATGTCGAGATTCCCGGCGTGGAGGCAGTCCACAAGCAGATGACCGACGTTCTCCTGTGCGACGCGGCATCCTTTCACCGCGACCGGCTCGAGAACCACGCCGCCGATTTCGGTACTGACGTCTACGAGCGCATGATGATCGGCCACCGCACCAGCGGCATCGACCATGCCGCAGGCATGCGCGCGCAGGAACGCTGGCGGCGCCAGGTCGAGCTGATGCTCGAAGAGGTCGATTTCCTGGTCATGCCGACGGTGGGCTTCGGCGCTCCCCGAGTCGCCGACGCCCGGGTCATGATCGAGGCCACCCGCGGCCTTACCCGGCTCACCTTCCCGTGGTCGTTCGCACAAGTTCCGGCCTTCAGCATTCCCTGCGGCTTTACCTCCACCGGCATGCCGGTCGGCATGCAGATCGTGGGTCGCCATTTCGACGAGGCCCTTCTCTTTACTGTCGGCGATGCTTACCAAGGGGTGACGGAACACCACCTGAAGCGCCCCGCCATCTGGCAGGAGGCCGACGCGGACCGGGAATGACCGAAGCAACAGAAAACGCCTCTCCGCTGCGTCTTTCGCGCCGTCCGTCGCTCGCACGCGCGGCGGCGGACCGGCTGCGCGAGGCGATCCTCGCCGGCACGCTGACACGCGGCCAGCACCTCGTGGAGATCGACACCGCCCGGGAACTTGGCATCAGCCGCGGCCCGCTGCGCGAGGCGTTCAAGATGCTGGCCACCGAAGGCTTGCTCGAGATGCGCGAGGATCGGGGTGTCTTCGTGCCGGAATACGCACCCGAGGAGATCGAGCAGATGGTCATCGCCCGGGCGATGATGGAGGGCATGGCCGCGCGCTTGTTCGTTTTGCGCGCAGGGGCGCAGGACCGGGCACGCATTGAATCGCTGATCGGCCGGATGGCCGAGGCGTCCGTCGAGGGCAGTTCCCGTCAATGGCGGGAACTCGACTGGATGTTCCATGAGACGGTCATGACGGGGTCGCAGAACCGGTTCATCATGCGCGCATGGACGAATCTGGGCACTTTGCTGCGCGTCTACATGATGCAGCTCAACCCGCTCTACGACCTCGAGCGACCGCGTGTGCTGGAGACCCACAGGGCGATGGCGGCGAGCGTGCTGGGCAACGATCCGGAGGCGGCCGAGCGGCTGTTCCGCCGAACCATCCTCCGGTCGGGCTTTTTCGTGATCGGCAAGCCGGTCCCGGCTGAACTCGTCGACGACGAGCCGGACCAGCGGCCGGAGGCCAAGCCGTGATCGGCCGGCTCCCAGAAGCGGTGACCGTAACCGACATCACCCTTCGCGACGGCCTCCAGAGCCTGCAGGCCGTACTTCCTACGAACGACAAGATGGCGATCTATGCCGCGATCCTCGATTCAGGCTTCCGATCGATCGAGGTGACGTCCTTCATGCGGCCCGATCGCGTGCCGCAGCTCGCCGACGCGGCCGAACTGCTTGCTGCGATCAAGCGCCGCGACGGCGTCGAACTCCGCGCGCTCGTCGCCAACCCCAGGGGCGTGGAGCGCGCCGCGGCGGCGGGCGTCGGCGTATGCTCGGTGCTGGTGACGCTCTCGGACGAGTACTGCCGCCGCAACCAGGGTATCGACAGCGCCGGCAACCTGAGGCTGGCCACCGAGGTCGTGCGGATGGCCAGGGCCGGCGGCATCGAGGTGGACGTGTCCTGGTCGATGCCGTTCTTCTGTCCCTACGAGGGGCCGATCGCGCCGGAGCGTCTTGCACGCTCGGCGCAGGTTCTGCTCGAAGCCGGGGTTGATGCCTTCACGCTCTGCACCTCGACGGGTCTCGAGAACCCGCGGGAAGTCATCGAGCGCGTCGAGCTGCTGCGCGAGCTGAGCCCGCTCCCCGTGGCTCTGCACCTGCACGACACAAACGGCATGGCGATGGCGGTGGCGCTGGCTGGCCTCGCGGCAGGCGTTACCCGCTTCGAGACCGCGATGGGCGGCATAGGCGGTGGCATCGCCCTGCCCTCCGGCATGCCTGGTCACGGCAATTTGCCGACCGAGGACCTCGTCCACATGCTGGACGAGCTCGGCATCCGGACCGACCTCGATACGGCGACCGTTGCCGCCGCCTCCCGCGCTGTAGGCCATATTCTGGGCCGCGAGCCCACCAGCCGCGCCGCAACGGGCGCCACCAAGCGCGCGGTTCTCGAAATGACCAGGCACTGAGAGCATCACATGCCATTCAAGACCGAGACGGCACCGCGCGGCGCGCTCGAAGGCGTTCGCATCCTCGACATCGCCACCATGGCCGCGGGGCCGTGGGCCGCCACCTATCTGGCCGACTGGGGCGCGGATGTGATCAAGGTCGAGCACCCGCGGGACGGCGACCATGTCCGTCGATGGGGGATGTCGAAGGACGACGTGCCACTGTTCTGGAAGTCGATCTCGCGCAACAAGCGCCACATCACGGTGAACATGTCCCATCCGCAGGGCCGCCAGGTCATTCTGGATCTGGTTCGCCACTGCGATGCCGTGGTCGAGAACTTTCGTCCCGGCGTGCTGGAGCGCTGGGGACTGGGCTTCGACGAACTGGTGGCCGTGCGGCCCGACATCATCCTCCTGCGCACGACGGCGTTCGGCCAGGACGGTCCCTACGCCAGGCGGCCGGGCTTCGGCACGTTGGCCGAGGCGATGAGCGGCCTTGCCCACATGACGGGCCAGGCTGACGGCCCGCCGACGCTGGCCGCCTATCCTCTCGCCGACGGCGTCGCGGGGCTCGCCGGCGCGATGGCCCTGCTCGCGGCACTTTACCACCGCGACGCGCTCGGCGGCGGTGGGCAGGTGATCGACAATGCCATCGCCGAGGCCAACCTCCGCCTGATCGAGTACATGGTGCCCGAACACGAGAAGCTGGGCGTCGTTCCGCAGCGGCAGGGAAATAGGCTGCCGGGGCTTGCGCCTCGCAACGCCTACCCGACGCGCGACAATGGCTACATCGCCATCAGCGGCGGCACGCAGTCGATCGTCCAGCGCCTGTTCAATGCGCTCGGCCGGCCCGAACTGATCGACGACCCGCGCTTCGCCACGGCGGCTGCCCGTGTCGCCAACGTCGCCGCGCTCGACGCCGTGATCGGCGGCTGGATCGTGGAGCGTACGGTCGACGAGGTCATGGAGGTGTTCGACCGTCACGAGGTGGCCGGCACCCCCGTCGCCGACATCGCGCAGGTCTTCCGCAACCAGCACTACGTCGCGCGACAGGCGATCGTGGAGGTGGAGGACGACGATTTCGGAACGGTCAAGACGCTCGCGCCCCATCCGCGGCTCTCCGCGACGCCCGGCACCATCCGCAAGATGGGCGGGCGCATGGGACGCGACTTGGATGACGTTCTGACGGGCCTGCTGGATTACGATGCGCAACACATTGCCGCGCTGCGCGCGACGGGCGCGATATAGGCCGTGAGCGAACGTTGCGCGACCGATGCAGATGCCCTCTCGGCGCTGCGGCCTTGTCGCCTGCGGTTCGGGGCGCATAGAGTGCACGCCCGTGAATGGGAGCGGGGCTCGAGGAAATGGCGGTAAGCGGCAGCCGGCTTGACGACGCGGCCCGTGCGGGCTGGCTTTACTACGTCGCCGGCAACACGCAGGACCAGATTGCCGCCAAGCTGGGCGTCTCGCGCCAGTCCGCGCAGCGACTGGTTTCGCTTGCCATGTCCGAGGGCCTCGTCAAGGTCAGGATCGACCATCCCATCGCACGCTGCATGGACCTCGCCAGACGTCTTGGCGACCGGTTCGGCCTCGCCTTCGTCGAGGTCGTGCCGACCGATCCGGGTTCCGCATCCACCACGCTCGGCGTCGCGCAGGCCGTGGCGGCCGAGATCGAGAAGCGCCTTTCGCGGGCCGAACCTCTGGTGCTCGCCATGGGCACCGGCCGGACGCTCAAGGCGGCCGTCGAACAGCTTCCCGCCATCGAATGCCCGCAGCACAAGGTCGTCTCGCTGACGGGCAACATCGCGCCCGACGGATCGGCCGCCTACTACAACGTCGTCTTCACCATGGCCGACACGGTGAAGTCGCGCTCCTTTCCGATGCCCCTTCCCGTCATCGCCTCCTCCAAGGCCGAGCGCGACATGCTGCGCGCGCAGCCCATGGTGCGCCAGACGCTGCAACTGGCCGAGAAGGCGGACGTCACCTTCGTCGGCATCGGCGATCTCGGCGCCACCGCGCCGCTCTTCGTCGACGGATTCATCTCCGCCGCCGACCTCGCCTCCCTGCAACAGGCCGGGGCGGTCGGCGAGATCGTCGGCTGGGCGTTCGACGCCGACGGGCGCCTTGTCGAAGGCATCACCAACGACCGCGTCGCCAGCGCGGCCATCCCGAGCAGGCAGCGCGGGCTCGTCGTCGCCGCCGCGAAGGGGGCCGCAAAGCTCCCCGGCATCGCGGCCGCGCTGAGGGGCGGGCTCGTGAACGGGCTCATCACCGACGAGCAGACCGCCGAGGCCCTGCTGGCCGGCTCGCCTGCGCACATCAACGGCAGCGCCTGAGCGGCCCGAACGCGCCTCACCGATAAGCCCGAGCCACGCTTGCGTCTTGCCGCAAGGCATTGCTGCGCTGCAGCGACGAATCTGTCTTGACCTAAATCAGATCGAATGAATAATTGCCCATAGCCAAGGCATTTGCTCACTTTGGCTTACGGGAGGTAATCGATGACCATCAGGACGCTCATGCTGGGCGCGTGTTCCGCGCTTGCCTTCACGGCTTTCGCGCAGGCCGAGACGCTCACAATCGCCACCGTCAACAATGGCGACATGATCCGGATGCAGAAACTGACCGAGGACTTCACCTCGAAGAATCCGGACATCCAGCTTCAATGGGTGACGCTCGAGGAGAATGTCCTGCGCGAGCGGGTCACGACCGACATCGCGACCAAGGGCGGACAGTACGACGTGATGACGATCGGCAACTACGAGGTCCCGATCTGGGCCAAGCAGGGCTGGCTGCTCGAACTCGACGCGCTCGGCGACGACTACGACGTCGACGATCTCCTGCCGGCGATCCGCGGCGGTCTTTCGATCGACGGCAAGCTCTACGCCGCTCCCTTCTACGGGGAATCGGCCATGATCATGTATCGTACCGATCTCTTCGAGAAGGCCGGGCTGACCATGCCGGAAAGTCCGACATGGGAGTTCATCGGCGAGGCCGCCCGCAAGATCAAGGCCGACAATGCCGATGTGAACGGCATCTGTCTTCGCGGCAAGGCCGGCTGGGGCGAAAACATCGCCTTCGTCACGGCGCTGACGAATTCGTTCGGCGGTCGCTGGTTCGACGAGAACTGGGCGCCGCAATTCGATCAGCCGGAGTGGAAGGAGGCGCTGCAGTTCTACGCCGACCTCATGAAGGACGCCGGCCCGCAGGGCGCCTCCTCCAACGGCTTCAACGAGAACCTGACGCTGTTCCAGCAGGGCAAGTGCGGCATGTGGATCGATGCCACGGTCGCCGCGTCCTTCGTCTCCAACCCGAAGGACTCGACGGTGGCCGACAAGGTCGGCTACGCGATCTTCCCGAGCAAGGAGGGGGTCGACAATCACGGCCACTGGCTGTGGTCGTGGAATCTCGCCATCCCCGCCGGCAGCCAGAAGAGCGCTTCGGCGCAGAAGTTCATCGCCTGGGCGACCAGCAAGGCCTACACGGAACTGGTGGCATCGAAGGAAGGCTGGGCGAACGTTCCCCCCGGCACCCGCACCTCTCTCTACGAGAACGCCGACTACAAGAGCGAGGCGCCCTTCGCCGAGCCGACGCTGTCGGCCATGAACGCCGCGGACATCACCAAGCCCTCCGTCAAGCCCGTGCCCTACACGGGTGGACAGTTCGTTGCCATCCCGGAATTCCAGGGTCTCGGAACCACGGTGGGCCAGCTCTTCTCGGCGGTGATCGCCGGACAGTCGAGCGTCGACGACGCGCTCGCGCAGGCGCAGAACGTCGCCGATCGCGAGATGCGCCGCGCGGGCTACCCCAAATAGGGCATCCTCCCGGGCCCTTGCGGCCGCCCGACGCCAGCGAGCGGCCGAATGTAGGTGCCCCGCCTCCGGTGCAAGGAGGGGGGACGCCGACAGGCAGGTGAGGGGCGGCGCGAACCTTCCGTGCGCTGCCGCCCCTCGACCGGTCCTTCGACCGGCGCCCTGCGCCGGCCGGCAAGTCAAACGACGGGGGACGTAAGCATGGCCACGCGCAATACCCGCACGCTCGCCCGCGCGATGATGGCGCCGGCCGTCATCCTGCTCCTGATCTGGATGATCGTGCCGCTCGCGATGACGATCTGGTACTCGTTCCAGAACTACAACCTGCTCAATCCCGCCGGCCAGGGCTTCGCCGGCTTCCTCAACTACGAGTTTTTCGTAACCGATCCGGCCTTCTGGCAGTCGATCCGCAACACGCTCGTCATCGTGCTGGGCGTGCTCTTCATCACGGTGTTCGGCGGCGTTCTTCTGGCGCTGCTCCTGGACCAGCCCATCTGGGGCCAGGGGATCGTGCGGATCCTCGTCATTTCGCCCTTCTTCGTCATGCCGCCGGTCGCCGCGCTGGTGTGGAAGAACATGATCATGCATCCCGGCTACGGGGTCTTCGCCGACATCTCCCGCTTCCTCGGGCTGCAGCCGATCGACTGGTTCGCCCAGTACCCGCTCTTCTCGATCGTCCTGATCGTCGCGTGGCAGTGGCTGCCCTTCGCCACGCTGATCCTGCTGACCGCGCTCCAGTCGCTCGACGGCGAGCAGAAGGAGGCGGCCGAGATGGACGGCGCGAGCGCGCTGCAGAGCTTCTGGTATCTCACGCTCCCGCACCTGGCGCGCGCCATCACCGTCGTGATCCTGATTCAGACCATCTTCCTGCTCGCCGTCTATGCCGAGATCCTGGTCACCACCAATGGCGGCCCGGGCTACGCGTCCACCAATCTCGCCTTCCTGGTCTATCGCACCGCGCTGCTCTCCTACGACGTGGGCGGCGCATCGGCCGGAGGCGTCATCGCCGTCATCCTTGCCAACATCGTCGCCATCTTCCTGATGCGCGCGGTGGGCCGGAACCTGGATCGATAGGAGAGCGCCATGGCACGCGCCGTCACCACGCGCCGCAAGACGATCGCCACCCTGGCTGCATGGACGATCGCCTTCCTGATCTTCTTCCCGATCCTCTACACGGTCATCACCTCCTTCAAGACCGAGGCGGAGGCGATCGCCGGCGTCAGCCTGATCCCGTCGGGCACCTTCGAGAACTATGTCGAGGTCCAGTCGCAGCGCGACTATTTCCGCCCCTTCATGAACTCGGTCATCATGGCGGTGGGCTCGACGATCATCGCGCTGGCGATAGCCATCCCCGCGGCATGGTCGATGGCCTTCTCGCCGACCCGGCGCACCAAGGACATCCTGATGTGGATGCTGTCGACCAAGATGATGCCGGCAGTCGGCGTCCTGGTGCCGCTCTACCTGATCTTCCGCGATACCGGCCTGCTCGACACGCGGCTCGGCCTCACCATCGTGCTCACCTTCATCAACCTGCCGATCGTGGTGTGGATGCTCTACACCTATTTCCGCGAGATACCGGGCGAGATCCTGGAGGCCGCACGCATGGACGGCGCCTCGCTCTGGAACGAGATCGTCCACGTGCTGACGCCGATGGCGGTGCCGGGCATCGCCTCCACCATGCTGCTCAACATCATCCTGGCCTGGAACGAGGCGTTCTGGACGATCCGCCTGACGGCTGCCAATGCCGCGCCGCTCACCGCCTTCATCGCCTCCTTCTCCAGTCCGCAGGGGCTGTTCTGGGCAAAGCTCTCGGCGGCCTCCACGCTGGCGATCGCGCCGATACTGATCATGGGCTGGTTCTCGCAGCGCCAGCTCGTCCGCGGCCTCACTTTCGGCGCCGTGAAGTAAGGGGGGAGACGACGATGGGCCAGATCGTTCTGAGGAACGTGAACAAGTCTTTCGGGACGACGACGGTCATCCCGTCGATCGACCTCACCATCGAGGATGGAGAGTTCGTCGTTTTCGTCGGGCCTTCGGGATGCGGGAAGTCGACGCTGCTGCGGCTGATCGCCGGGCTGGAGGACACGACCGGGGGAACGATCTCGATCGACGGCAAGGACGTGACGGACGCCGCACCTTCAAGGCGCGGCCTGGCCATGGTCTTCCAGTCCTACGCGCTCTATCCGCACATGAGCGTCTACAACAACATCGCCTTCCCGCTGAAGATGGCTAAGGTCGACAAGGCCGAGATCGACCGCAAGGTCCGCGCGGCGGCGCAGACGCTCAACCTGTCGAACTATCTGGAGCGCCGCCCGGGCCAGCTCTCCGGAGGCCAGCGCCAGCGCGTGGCGATCGGGCGCGCCATCGTGCGCCAGCCCTCGGCCTTCCTGTTCGACGAGCCTCTGTCCAACCTCGACGCCGCCCTGCGCGGAACGATGCGGCTGGAGATATCCGAGCTCCACCACCAGCTCGCCACCACGATGATCTACGTCACGCACGACCAGGTCGAGGCCATGACCATGGCCGACAAGATCGTCGTCCTGAATGCCGGCAACATAGAGCAGGTCGGATCGCCGCTGGAGCTCTACCGGAGCCCCCGCAACCTGTTCGTGGCCGGCTTCATCGGCTCGCCCAGGATGAACCTCGTCAACGGCCCCCACGCCGCCCGCGTCGGCGCCGAGACGATCGGCGTGCGCCCGGAGCACGTCGCGATATCGCGCACGACCGGCGACTGGAAGGGCACGGTTGGCGTCGCCGAGCATCTGGGCGCCGACACCTTCCTGCACGTACACACCGAGGATGCCGGCACGATCACCGTGCGCGCGCCCGGCGAGATCGGTCTCGACCACGGCCAGACCGTCTGGCTGACCCCCGAGGCGGGCCGTATCCACCGCTTCGACAAGGCAGGCCTGGCAATACAATGAGACGCCTCGACGGCAGGGTCGCACTGATAACCGGCGCCGCGCGCGGCATCGGCCTGGCCTTCGCCGGGGCCTATGCGCGCGAGGGCGCCGCCGTCGTCATAGGCGACATCGACGTGGATGCGGCCGGTCGCGCTGCCGCCGCGATCGGACCCGGCTGCCGAACCGTCCGCATCGACGTCTCCGACCAGTCGTCCATCGATGCCGCGATCGACGAGGTCGTTCGCGAGGCGGGTGCGCTGGACATCCTCGTCAACAACGCAGCGCTTTTCGACCTGGCGCCGATCGTCGAGATCAGCCGGGCGAGCTACGATCGTCTGTTCTCCGTCAACGTCGCCGGCACGCTCTTCACGCTACAGGCGGCCGCACGCGCCATGATCGCGCAGGGCCGCGGCGGCAAGATCATCAACATGGCAAGCCAGGCTGGTCGCCGCGGCGAGCCGCTGGTTGCGGTCTACTGCGCCACCAAGGCCGCCGTCATATCGATCACGCAGTCCGCCGGGCTCGACCTCATACGTCACGGCATCAACGTCAATGCCATCGCGCCGGGCGTGGTCGAGGGTGAGCACTGGGAACACGTCGACGCGCTCTTCGCACGCTACGAGAACCGGCCGCTGGGCGAGAAGAAGCGGCTGGTCGGCGAGGCCGTGCCGTTCGGGCGCATGGGAAGGGCTGAGGATCTCGTGGGCATGGCGATCTTCCTGGCCTCCCGCGAGGCCGACTACGTCGTCGCGCAGACATACAATGTCGACGGCGGCAACTGGATGAGCTGACCATGGCCGCCAAGCTCTCCCACGCCACACTCCAGGGCCTGCCGCCGGGCGTCGCGCGCCCCGCCTATCGTCGCGACCGGCTTTCGGCCGGGATCGTCCATTTCGGCGTTGGCAACTTCCACCGCGCCCACCAGGCGCTCTATCTCGACGATCTCTTCAACGCCGGCCGCGACCACGACTGGGCCATCGTAGGCGCCGGCGTCATGCCGGGCGACGCCCGGGCACGCGAGATCATGGCTGCGCAGGACTACCTGACCACGCTGGTCGAGCAGGATGCGGGCGGTTCCGTGGCGCGTGTGACGGGCGCCATGCTCGACTATCTGGCGCCCGGAGACGCCGGCGCGGTGGCGGCGCGTCTCGCCGATCCGGCCATCCGCATCGTGTCGCTCACGATCACCGAGGGGGGCTATTTCATCGATCCCGCCACCGGCGTCTTCGACGCCGATCATCCGGCGATCCGCGCCGACGCGCTCCACCCCCATGCGCCGGGCACCGTGTTTGGACTGATCGTGGCAGGCCTGAGGGCGCGCCGAGCCGCCGACCTCGCGCCCTTCACGATCATGAGCTGCGACAACATCCCTCACAACGGCGTCGTAACGCGGAATGCCGTGACCGGGCTTGCCGCGCTACTCGACCCCGGCCTCGCCGACTGGATCGCTGCAGAAGTTGCATTCCCGAACGGCATGGTCGATCGGATCACGCCGGCCACCGGCGAGCGCGAGCGGCGGCTGGTTCGCGAGGAGCACGGCGTTGACGATGCCTGGCCGGTCTTCTGCGAGACCTTCCGACAATGGGTACTGGAGGATCACTTCCCGGCCGGGCGGCCGGCGCTAGAGGCCGCGGGCGTCGAGTTCGTGGCCGATGTCAGCCCGTGGGAACTGATGAAGATCCGCATCCTCAACGGCGGGCACGCGGTCATCGCCTATCCCGCCGGCCTGATGGGCATCGAGTTCGTCCACGAGGCGATGGAGAACCGCCTCGTGCGCGGCTTCCTCGACAAGGTGACGGCCGAGGAGATCGTCCCGGCCGTGCCGCCCGTTCCCGGAACGGACCTGGGTGCCTATGCGGCCAAGGTGGCCGAGCGTTTCGCCAATCCCAAGATCGGCGACACTGTACGCCGCCTCTGTCTGGATGGCTCCAACCGGCAGCCGAAATTCATCGTGCCGACCATTGCGGCGCGACTTTCCATGGGCCTGCCCGTCGACGGGCTGGCGCTCGAATCGGCGCTGTGGTGCCGCTATTGCCACGGCACGACCGAAGGCGGCGCCGGGATCGAGCCCAATGATCCCAACTGGGATCGGCTGCGGGAGCGCGCGCGCGCGGCGCGCCACGAACCGGCGGCATGGCTTGGCATGGACGACATCTATGGAGGCGTCGCGGCGGCAGAACCCTTCCGCGCGGCATTTGGAAAGGCCCTCGCCGAAATCTGGCGGGATGGCGCCGAGACCGTGCTGAAGCGCTATGTCGCGGGCTGACGCACTGACGCCGCAGCTCGTTATCTTCGACTGCGACGGCGTTCTGGTCGACAGCGAGCCGATCTCGATAGCGGTTCTGCTCGAGGTATTCGCCGAACATGGCGTCGCGATCGACGTCGCGACCGCCTACGCCCGGTTCCTCGGACGTTCGATGGTGTCCATCGGCGAAACGCTTCGCGACGAATGGAAGTTCGACATGACGGACGACCATCTGGAGGCGATCCGGGCCCGGATGCGCCAGCGCTTCAGCGCCGAACTCAGGCCCGTTCCCCATGTGGCCGATGCGCTGGACCGGATCGTGATCCCACGCTGCGTGGCATCCTCCTCCAAGCCGGATCGCATCCGTCTCTCGCTGGAGGTGACGGGGCTACTGGAAAGCTTTGCCCCATACCTTTACAGTTCCACCATGGTCGAACACGGCAAGCCCGCTCCCGACTTGTTCCTTCACGCAGCGAGTTCGATGGGCGTGAGGCCAGAGGAGTGCGTGGTGGTGGAGGACAGTCCCGCCGGGATAGAGGCGGCCCGGCGCGCGGGCATGCGCGTATTCGCCTTCGTCGGCGGCTCGCATGCCCTTCCGAGCAGGCTGCGCGAGGCGGTCGGCACCCTGTCGCCGGACGTCGTCTTCGACGACATGCGGTTGCTGCCGGCGCTTCTGGCGAATGCGCCCGCCCCGCGGAACCGCGCTCTTTCCTGATGCGCGACCACGTCTGCGCGGTCGACGTCGGCACCGGAAGCGCCCGCGCGGGTATCTTCACCGCCCACGGGGTGATGGTCGGCCGCGGCGAGCACCCGATCCGCATGAACCGGCCGGCCGCCGACCATGCCGAGCACGATTCCGAAGACATCTGGAATGCGGTGGGCGTCGCCGTGCGCGAGGCGCTCAGGCGCGCGGGACTGGGGGCCGACCGCATCGCCGGCATTGGCTTCGACGCGACCTGCTCGCTCGTAGCCCGGGGTGCCGCCGGGCGTCAGGTCGGGGTTTCCGCCACCGGCACGGACAATTGGGACACGATTGTCTGGCTCGACCATCGCGCCGTAGCCGAGGCGGAGGAATGCACCGCCACCGGACATGAGGTGCTCGCCCATCTGGGCGGCGCGATGTCGCCGGAAATGCAGACGCCCAAGATGATGTGGCTGAAGCGTCACCTGCCGGACAGGTGGACGCGTATCGACCACCTGTTCGACCTTGCCGATTTCCTGACGTGGAAGGCGACCGGGCTCGAGGCGCGGTCCCAATGCACGCTGACGGGCAAGTGGACGTATCTCGCCCATGCGGGCGGCTGGAGCCCCGACTTCTTCGCGGCCGTCGGGCTCGACGATGTGAGCCGGCGGGCCGGGCTGCCCGAGCAGGCGACGCCCGTCGACGCGATGCTCGGCCGGCTGACGCCGGAGGCGGCGATCGCGCTGGGACTCGACCAGGGCTGCGCCGTCGGCGTCGGCCTGATCGACGCCTATGCCGGTGCGCTGGGCGTCATCGGCGGGCTGGCCGACGCCGATGCCGACCGCCACCTGGCGCTGATTGCCGGAACGTCGAGCTGCGTCATGGGCTTCTCGCGCGAAAGGCGGATGGTCGACGGCATCTGGGGACCCTACTGGGGTGTCGCACTTCCCGACCTGTGGCTTTCGGAGGGCGGACAGTCCGCGACCGGGGCGCTGCTGGACCACGTGATCCACATCCACGGCGCGGCGGCCGGCATCGACAGGTCCGACGCCGCGACCCATGGCCGGATCGTCGCGCGTATCGCCGAACTCCGGCGCCAGGAGGGCGAAGGTTTCGCGGCCGGTCTCCACGTCCTGCCCGACTTCCATGGCAACCGCTCGCCCTTCGCCGACCCGCATGCCCGCGGCGTCGTGTCGGGGCTTGCGCTCGACGCATCCTTCGATGCACTGTGCCGCCTTTACTGGCGGACCTGCGTCGCGATTGCGCTTGGCGTGCGTCACGTGCTCGACCACATGAACGCCCATGGCTACCTGATCGACACGCTGCACGTCACCGGCGGCCACACGCGAAACCCCCTGCTGATGGAACTCTACGCCGACGCCACCGGCTGCACCGTCGCCGAGAGCGAGGCCGAGGACGCCGTACTGCTCGGTTCCGCGATGATTGCCGCGAACGCTTCCGGCCTGCATGCGAGCCTCGCGGACGCCTGCCGGGCCATGCGCCGGCCGGATCGCATAAGGCGCCCCGATGCCGATCGTGCGGCGGCCCGCGACCGCGACTACCACATCTTCCTGCGCATGCACGAGCAGCGGCGCGAACTCGCGGCGATGGAACCGTCCGGCACACGCTCCGTTTGACGCAGGACACCCTGCACAGGAGATCCGCCCCCGTGCCCGCGAGGCAAAAGGCATGACGCTTTCCATCGTTGCCCGCTGTCCCGGGACGGGCCAATTCGGCGTTGCCGCGGCGACGGCCGTTCCCGCCGTGGGAAAGTTGCTCACCCATGCGGCGCCAGGGGTAGGTGCGGTCGCGACCCAGGCCCGGCTCAACCCCTATCTCGGTATCGACGGAATCAGGCTGCTTGAAGAGGGCCGGACCGCGCAGCAGGTCGTCGACGAACTCGCCGCCGCCGACCCGATGTCCAACCGCCGGCAGTTCGCGGTTGTCGATGCACGCGGACGATCGGCCGTCTGGACCGGGTCGGACTGCAAGGACTGGGCCGGTGCCGAGACGGCCGAAGGGCTCAGCGTCCAGGGTAACCGGCTCACCGGACCGGACGTAGTGGCGAAAGCCGCCGAACGGTATCGCGACATGCAAGGCGACGATTTCGTGGATCGTCTCATCCAGTCGCTCGAGGCAGGCATAAGGGCAGGTGGCGACCGGCTGGGCGAGCGTTCCGCGACGGTCTTCATCGTCGACGTGGAGGAATACCCCGTCTGGGACATCCGCGTGGACGAGCATCACAGTCCGATCGAGGAGCTCAAGCGGCTGCGGCAGGTATTCGCCGTCGAGCTTCTTCCGCACATTCGCCGGATGCCGAGGCGTCGCGGCGAGGGCGACGAGCCCGGCGAGTACGATGTCTGACTTTGCCAGGCATGACGCTGTCGAGCTCCTCGCGGCCAGGGGGAAAGCGCTGCCGGTGATATTCGACAGCCCGCACAGCGGCACTCTCTATCCCGACGATTTCGGCCACAGCGTGGATCCGCTGCTTCTCATGGGCGGCGAGGATCGCTTCGTCGACGACCTCGTCATCGATGCACCCCGCCATGGTATCGCCCTGGTCAGGGCCCTGTTCGCCAGGACCTATATCGATCCCAACCGGGACGCGGACGACCTCGATCCGGAATTGCTCGAGGAGGACTGGCCGGTCGCGATCTCTCCCGGTCGCCATGGTGCCCGCGGCCTTGGCCTGATCTTCCGCCTGACCGGCACGGGGCAGGCGATCTACGAGCGCCGGCTTCCGCCCGCCGAGGTGGATCATCGCATCGCCGGATACTGGAAGCCCTACCACGACTGCCTGGAGCAGGCGATCGACGGCGCGCATCGCGATCATGGCGTCGCCTGGCACGTCAACTGGCACTCCATGCAGCCCGTGGGCAGCGGGCTGGCCCCCGATCCCGGCGAGACCCGTCCGGATTTCGTGCTGGGCGACCTGTACGGGTCGAGCTGCGCGGCGGAATTCACGTCCTTTGTCGCCACGACCCTGGAGGCGCTCGGCTACAGCGTCGCGATAAACCGGCCCTTCTCGGGCGCGCATATCGTCGAGCGTTATGGACGCCCGGCGGAGGGGCGCCACAGTCTCCAGATCGAGATCAACCGCCGCCTCTACATGGATGTCGCAACGCTGGAGCGCACCTGAGGGTTCGAGGCACTGCGATCGGCGCTCGACGCGTTCGCCGGGCGCCTGGCGGATTGGGTTCGCGCACCGGACGGCGGCGAGCCGCGCCTGCTCTGAGGCTGCCCGTCACATCACGCTTTCTAGGATCTCCCGGTAGTCGCCCGCCGTCAGTGCGCGCGGATTGGTCTGGTGGCTGTGATCGGCAAGCGCCCGCTCGCAGGTCCAGTCGAAGACGTCCCGCGTCACGCCGAGTTCGGACAGGGTGGCGGGTATCGACAGGCGCCGGTTCAGCGCATCGAGCGCGTCGGCGAGCCCGTCCGGGCGCGGGAGGCCGATGGCGGCGGACAGGCGTGCGATCTTCTCGCCGGCCGCCTCCGCGTTGGCGCGCAGGACGGGCGGCATGAGGATCGCGTTCAGCGTTCCATGGTGAAGCTTCAGCGACTTCAGGCCGCCCAGCGCGTGGCTCAGCGCGTGCACGGCGCCAAGCCCCTTCTGGAAGGTGAGCCCGCCCTGGAGCGCACCCATCATCAGTTCGCTCCGCGCCGCGAGGTTGGACCCGTCGGCATGGGCACGCGGCAGCGCGGTCCAGATTCGCGCGAATCCGTCAAGGGCGATCGCCTCGGCGGGCGGGTTGAAGCGCGGCGACAGGAACGTCTCGATGCAGTGCGACAGCGCGTCGAGGCCCGTCGCCGCCGTCAGCCACGCCGGCAGGCCCAGTGTCAGCTCGGGATCGCATATCGCGCGCTTCGGGATCAGGTGCGGGCTGATGAATCCAAGCTTGCGTTCGTCGTCGAGGGTGATGAGCGCGGCACGCCCGACTTCCGAACCGGTACCCGCCGTGGTCGGAATGGCGATGAGCGGGGCCACCGCGCCGGTGATGCGCGGGATGCCGCCTAGTATGGCGGCATATTGCTCGAGCCCGCCTTCGTGCGTGGCGAGCAGGGCGACGCCCTTCGCGAGGTCGATCGGGGAGCCCCCGCCGAAGGCGACGACGCCGTCGCAGCGACTGTCGCGATAGACCGAAAGAGCCTGCTTGACGGCGCTTTCGGTCGGGTTGGTGGGCACGTCCAGGAATACCGGCGCCTTGCCGGGCAGTTGCGTCTCCAACTGCCCGAGAAGGCCGGCTGCGGCGATGCCGTGATCGCACACGACGAGCGGACGGGCCACGCCGAGGTCGCGAAGCGCGTCGGCGAGGGTGGCGAGCGCACCGCTGCCGAAATGGATCGTCGTCAGGTAGTTTATGATGTGCATTTGCGGCTCCCGTCTCGCGATTCTTCCCTGCCGCCTTTTGCCATCCTCAACCCTCCGGTGCCAGCCCGCGATCGGTCGCTGGCATGAGGCCGTCGCGCCGACCCTTTCCGAACCGCTCGGCCGGCGCTAGCTTCTGGCCTTTGCAGATGTGCGGGGCGTCGGAATTGCCGCGGGAAGCCATCGATAACCAGACCGCCGCCCGCGCCCTGTGGCTGACGGGACCCGGCGCCTGTGCGTTGCGAAGCGAGGAACTGTCGGTGCCGCCCGGCGACGTGCTGGTCGAGACGCTGTTTTCGGGTATCAGCCGCGGCACCGAGGCGATCGTGGCCGCCGGGCGCGTTCCCGAGGGCGAACGCGAACGGATGCGCTGCCCGATGCAGGTGGGCGCGTTTCCTTTCCCCGTCAAGTACGGCTACGCCGCCGTCGGTCGGGTGATCGGCGGCTCATCCGGGCTCCAAGGCCGCACCGTCTTCTGTCTCCATCCCCATCAGGACGTCTTCGCCGTGCCGTTGGCCATGGCCGTGCCGCTGCCGGAAGGTGTGCCGCCGGGCCGCGCCGTGGTCGCGGCGAACATGGAAACGGCGCTCAACATCGTTTGGGATGCCGCGATCGCGCCTGGCGACCGCGTGGCGGTCGTCGGCGCGGGCGTCGTCGGCGCGCTTAGCGGATTTCTCGCAGCCTGCATGCCGGCGACCGAGGTGACGCTGGTTGACGTCAACCCTGCCCGCCGGACGCTTGCCGACAGGCTTGGCTGCGACTTCGCCGCGCCCGGGGCCGCGCCGCATGGCTGCGACGTGGTGATCCACGCGAGCGGCAGCGAGGCGGGGCTGGCAACCGCGCTCGATGCGGCGGGAACGGAGGCACGGGTCGTCGAGGCGAGCTGGTACGGCGACGCCGCGACGGCGGTGCGCCTGGGCGGGGCGTTCCACGCGCTGCGGCTGTCGATCGTGTCGTCGCAGGTCGGCGCCGTTCCGCCTGGCCGTCGCGCGCGCTGGACGCCGCGCCGACGGCTGGAAGCAGCGCTGTCGCTGCTCGCTGATGAGCGGCTCGACGCGCTGGTGAGCGGCGAGACCGCCTTCGGCGACCTTCCCTTGGCCTACCATGCGGTCCTCGCCGACCCCGCCACGCTGTGCCATCGCATCGTCTACCGACCATAGACCGGAGCCCGCCATGTTCGCCGTCGAAGTCCGCGATCACATAATGATCGCCCACTCCCTTCCCTCGCCGGTCTTCGGGCCGGCTCAGGGCGTTCATGGCGCTACTTTCGTGGTCGACGCCGCGTTCTTCACCGAGGAGATCGACGGCAACGGGCTCGTCGTCGACATAGGCCTCGCCACGCAGGCCCTCCAGGCGACCTTGGAACCGCTGCGCTATGCCAATCTGGACGAGGTGGAGGCCTTCCGCGGCAGGATCACGACGACCGAGTTCCTTTGCCGGCACATCTTCGACCGTCTCGCCGATGCCGTGCGCGCCGGACGTCTGGCGGACGACGGCCGCATAAGGAAGATCCGCGTGATGCTGCATGAAAGCCACGTCGCGCGGGCCTGGTACGAGGGCGCGCTCTGAGGTGCCGCGTCGTCTGCATTTCGCGATCCCCGGCGATCTTGCCGCGCCGACGGGCGGCTATGCCTACGACCGTCGACTGATCGCCGGATTGCGCGAACAGGGCTGGGAGGTGTCCGTGGTCGCGCTGCCGGGTGGATATCCCGATCCGTCGGCCGAGGAAATCGAAGCCGCGGCCCGTGCAATCGCCGCATTGCCCGCGGGCGAGACGGTGCTTGTCGATGGACTGGCCTTTGGCGCGATGGACGCGATCGCCGCCGCGGAAGGCGGTCGCCTGCGGCTGGCAGCCCTGGTGCATCACCCACTTGCCGACGAGACGGCGCTGTCTCCGTCCCGCGCAGAACGGCTGACACGGTCCGAGCGTGCCGCACTCACCAGCGCAGGGCTGGTCGTCTGCACAAGCGAGACGACCGCGCTGCGCCTTCGCGAGGGCTTCGGCGTTCCCGCGGGGCGGATCGCGGTCGCGCGGCCCGGCACGGAACGGAGAACCAGGGCGCCTGTCGCGGGCGATCCGCCGCTGATCCTGTGCGTCGGCTCCATCGTCCCGCGCAAGGGCCACGATGTCCTGATCGATGCGCTGGCTCATTGCGCGGATCTGCCATGGTCCGCGAGATTCGTCGGCCCCGTGCGAGATCCGGCCTGGCAGGCCATGCTCGTTGGTCGCCTGGGCGAGCGCTCACTCGCCGGCCGCGTGGACCTTGCCGGAGCGGTCGATGACGTCGACGCCGAATATCGCCGCGCCGACATCTTCGTCCTCGCCTCCCGCAACGAGGGCTATGGCATGGCTCTGGCGGAAGCGCTCGCCCACGGGCTTCCCACCGTCGCCTGCGCCGGTGGGGCCGTGCCTGAACTTGTGCCCGAGGCGGCCGGCGGTCTGGCGCCGGTCGACGACGCTGGGGCGCTTGCCGCGCGGCTGAGGGTCCTCATCGGCGATGCCGACGCACGCGGACGCGCTTCGGACGCTGCCTGGAAGGCGGGAAGCGCGCTCCCGACCTGGCCCGAAACGGCGCGCATCGTCTCGGCGCGTCTGAGGGAACTGGCATCGTGAGCTTCGCACCGGAATGGCTGGCACTGCGCGAACCCGCCGACCGTGCGGCTCGGGATCCGGGTCTGCTGGCAACGGCGCGACTCTGGCTTGATCGTTTCGATCCGCCGCTGGTCGTCGACATAGGCGCGGGCACGGGCTCCACCATGCGAGCGCTCGACCACGCCCGGGCGCGCTGGCGGCTGGTCGACAACGACCCGGCGCTGCTCGCCGAGGCGCAACGGCGCTCGGCTTCCACCGTCGAGGCCATCGAGATCGACATTGCGGATATCGACGCGCTGCCTCTGGCCGACGCGTGTCTGGTCACCGCCTCGGCCCTGTTCGATCTCTGCAGCACCGATTTTGTCGATCGCCTCGCGGAGCGCCTCTCGCGTTCCCGGACCGCGCTCTACGCGGCGCTCAATTATGACGGGGTCATGGCGTGGCAACCGGCAGATGCCATGGACGATGACGTGCGCGAGGCCTTCAACCGTCACCAGCGGCGCGACAAGGGCCTTGGTCCCGCCCTGGGGCCGCTGTCAGGCGGGGTCGTGGCGGAAGCCATGCGTTCACGCGGCTATCGCGTCGCGGTAGCGGCCTCGCCCTGGATTCTCGACACGGGCCATCGCAGCCTCCAGAACGAGCTTATCGAGGGCATTGCCGCGGCGGCTCGGGAAGAAGGCTGCGATTGCGACGAATGGCTTTCGCGACGCATTGAGCGCATCGCCCACGACCGGTGCCTGATCGGGCATGTCGACGTCCTTGCCCTGCCGCCCGGCTGACCGTCTTCAGCCGAAGCTGCAGTCGAAGAGTATGTCGCCGCCCAACCCGTAGACGCGCGCGCGCGGGCGCACGGCCTCGGCAAGACATTCGGGCGCCGCAATCCGCAGCCCGCTTGGCCCGTCGCCGATGATCAGCGGCGCGATGGAGACGTGCAGCCGGTCGACGAGGCGGGCGGCCAGGAACCGGCCGATCGTGTTGCCACCACCTTCCACGAGCAGCCGGCGAATGCCCAGCCCGTGCAGTGCTTCGGCGATGCGCTCCGGCGGGATGCCGTCGCCATCGGCCTTCAGCCGCACCACTTCCACCCCGCTGGGCCGGGACCGATCGCAGCACTGCACGACGACCCGCCGTGCGCCGTCCTCGGCCAGCACCGCCGCGTCGTCCTGCAGCCTGCCGCCCGGATCGACGATTACGCGGGCCGGGTTCGGCCCGGCCGCAAGCCGGACGGTCAGGCGCGGATCGTCGGAAATCGCCGTCCCAACCCCGACGAGCACCGCGTCGGCTATGGCGCGGCAGCGGTGCAGATGGACGAGACCGTCGGCGCTGGAGACGTTTCGCGCGTCGCCGCTGGGCGTCGCGATGCGCCCGTCGAGCGACTGGCCCACCTGCGCGTAGATGAAGGGGCGGCCTTCGGCACGATCGAGAAGCGAGCCGTAGAGGCTCGAGGCGGCCCGCTCGCCCGGCGTCCAGTCCGCATCGTCGCCAGCGTCGCGATCGACCGTTCGGCGATCGAGAATCCGGTTCCAGACGCGATGGCTGGCGTCTATCTGCGCCAACGGAAGTCCCGCATCCGGAAAGGCGTCCCTGGTCGCTGACGTTCGTTCGTGCCGGTTCATGCAGGATCTGTCGGGTGGCTCGGTGGAAGCGCTGTGTGCCGGGAGAACGTGGCGAGAAAGCGGGCGCGGAATTCGTCCATGCGCCAGACCGGTGCGTCGGGCGCCGGGACCAGCCCCTCGGAAAAGCCCCAGTCATCGATAAGCGCGATGGTCGACGGGTCACCGAAGACGTGGATCGGAACTTCGCGGATCTCCGGGCTGCCCGAGACGAAGCCGGCGGGCTGGTGGTCGCCGAGTACGACGAAGAGCGGCTTGCCGCCATGGCGCGGCGCAAACGAACCGATCGTCCTGAGCGCGTAGTCGATCGACTGGCGGAACTGGTCGCGCACGCGGTTGCGGTCCGCCCAGACGACGGCGGGCGGATCGCCCGCGCTCGCCTGCGCATCGAAGATGCGGCCGTCGCCGACCTCGTCCCATGGAACGAGCCGCGGGATCGGCGTCCAGGGTGCATGCGAGGAGATCAGCGCGATCTCGGCGAATACCGGCCGCTCCCGCCCGTCGAGAACCAGCCGCTCGAAGGCCGACAGCGTATACTGGTCCGGCATCGTCACCCAGTTGAATGGCTTGCCGCGATAGCCGAGGTCCCGGGCAGCCAGAACCCTGTCATAGCCGAACCACTCGGCCTCCGGCCAGGCGAGCACGATCGCCGGCATGACGGCGACGCTCTTCCAGCCCGCCTCCATGGCAATGCGGTTCAGCGACTTTCGCCGGCTGCGCATCAGCGCGTCGTAGCGTCCCTGGCTGTCGATCCACAGGCCCGACAGCAGGGTGCCGTGCGCGAGCCAGCTCTGCCCGCCGACCGTGGGCGAGGTCAGCCAGCCGGACCGCGCCTCATAGCCCGCCGCCGCGATGCCGCGTCCCGCCGCCGCCAGTGCGGTCCGGGTCGTCGCCGCGTAGAGCGGGTTGTCGAAGTTCGACCGTCCGTAGGATTCGACGAAGATCAGGAAGATGTCGGTGCCGGCGAGTGCCGAGAGGGGGCTGCCTTCGACGGCCGACAGCGCGGCGTCGCTCTGCGTCTCGCGCGCGAGCGCCTCGATCTCGTGCAGCGCGGCGCGTGCCGCCGACACATGGCCGCCGACGATGCGTGTCGATTGGGAAGAGGCGGTGCCGAAAGCTGCGCCGACACCGACGCAGCAGGCCGTGGCGGCGACGAGTGCAACGTATCGGCGCCGGCCGAGCGCCGCTGCACGGCACAGGGTGGCGACGGACCAGACGATCAGCGCGACCGTCGCCGCGAGTGTCGTCAGCAGCATCGCGACGTAGAGCGAGGCCAGGACCGGCCCGCTGGATCCCGACAGGAGCATCCAGCCCGCATGTGCGAGCGGCAGGTCGTAGGCGGCGTTGAAGGGACGCGAGAGCGAGGCGAACAGCACCATGTCCGCAAGCTTCAGCACGATCGCCGCGGCGAGCGCGACGGTGGCCGCGAGCCCGAACATCAGCGCGCACCTCCGGCTCCATACCGCGACCAGCAGGATCGCGAGTAGCAGTGGCAGTTCGACCGGCAGCACGACGGCCTCGAACGAATCCGGCAGACGGTTCGGCAGCGCCATCGCCGCCAGCAGCACGGTCACGGCCGCCAGCATCCTCCACCAGGAAGGCGGGTCGTCAGGGCGCGCGGGGGATTGTTCAGCCATCGAGCCTCGCATAGACGTCGCCCGAATTTTGCTCCGACCCGACGGCCGCCAGGACGCCGTCCCGGTCGAGCCAGTCCGGGAACGCAAACTCCATGGCCTCGCCGGTGACGACGTTGAAGCGATAGCTGCCGAGGTCGCAAAGCCGGTCGAGACAGGCGCGCGTGATCTCGGGCGCCGCTGGGAGGAATTCGAAGGCGAGCGCGGCGACTGGGGTGCCGAGCCCGGCGAGCACGGCGTGCTCGTAGCCCTCCACGTCGATCTTGACGAAGGCCGGTGTGCCATATGTCTCGATCAGGGCGTCGAGCGTGGTGATGGGCACTGTTTCCACGTCATCCCAGGAGACGTCCCGGAAGCCGGGGTCGCCTGCGGCCATGCGCGCGCCGAAACCGGGCGCCAGCGAAGAAACGGTCGGGTGGAGCCGGGAGACGGCGAGTTGCGCCTCGCCGTCGGCGCTGCCGGCAGCCAGGGGCAGCACCGTCACCTGGCGGGGCATGGTGCGCATCAGGAAGCGGTGGAACGTCGCCTGCGGCTCCAGCGCCACGACACGCGCCCCGGCACGCACCATGGCGAGAGTGCGGTTTCCAACATGTGCGCCGATATCGAAGGCAAGGTCGCCAGGCGACAGGAACTGGCGGTAGAAGCCGGCCAGCCGGCCGACGCGCCACCATCGCGCGCGATAGACCACGATCGACCGGGCAAGGCCCGCGGTGGCGCGCAGACCGCTCACGTCGCCTCGCTCCGCGTCGCGAGCCACCGTATGTCGACCGCGAAGGACCAGGCGAGCGCGCCCAGGGCTGCCGCGGCCATCAGGCCCGATACCGGCGGTACGACGGAAGGCAGAAGCAGCATCGCCAGGACTGCCACCTGCAGCACGCAGATCGCCTTGCGGCGCGTCGAGGGCGGCAGATCCCGCGCCAGCCATGGCCAGGGCGCCGAGGCCGCCACGAATGCGTAGCGCATCAGGCCCAGCAGCAGCACCCACATGCCGGCCTTCCCGGTAAGCCATGCCGCTGAGGCCAGCACCAGTATGAGCACCGCGTCCACCTCCATGTCGAAACGGGCGCCGAAGCGCGACGCCGTCGCGCTGCGCCGGGCGAGCCATCCGTCGATCCCGTCGAGCGCGAGGGCGCAAACCGCGATCGCGAAGGCGGCGAAGGAGAGCGCCAGCGCCTCGCCCGCCACGAACGCGGCGAGAAGGCACGCCAGCACGGCACGGATGAGCGTGACCCGGTTGGCTGCACCGAAGTCGGGGAAGGGGTGGAAGGACTCGATCCGCTGCACGACGACGAGGACGATGCATCCGAAAAGGCCGAGGCCGACGATCAGCGCGTCCGGTGCGGGCACGGCCAAAAGGATCGCCGCCGTCAGAACGCATGCCGCGAGCGTGACGGACAAGCGTGCGGAACGCCTGAGGCTGCGCCGCGCGTCGGCGCCGCCAGATACCTCGACAGGCGTCAGCATGTGGCTCATGCCGGCAAAGTATGGACCGTCCGCGCCGCGTGGCAAGTGGCCTCGTCGCCGGTCCTTCCCAATCACTTCGGACCAGTCCATTCTCGACGCCGTTCTCGGAGGCGATCATGACCTACGGCACGACGGCAAGGCTCCTGCACTGGATCATGGCGGTTCTCGTCATCGGCATGATCGTTGCGGGCAATGTGATGACCATGGAGATCGAGCGGCCGCTGCAGGACAGGCTGTTCATCTTCCACAAATCGACCGGCGCGGTGCTGATCCTGCTGATCGCGCTGCGCATCGTGTGGCGGCTGAGCCACCCCGCGCCGCCGCTGCCGGCTTCGGTGCCGCCTCTCCAGAAGGTGGCGGCCCACGTCACCCATGTCGGGCTGTATCTGTTGCTGGTCGTGATGGTCGTCAGCGGCTATGTCCGGGTGACGGCGGGCGGGTTCCCGATCGACATACTCGACTGGCTCGGCGTCCCGCCGCTCTTCGCCAAGGACGAGGCCCTGGCGGCGACCGCGAAGTCGGTCCACGCGGCCGCCAAATACGGCCTCGGCCTGCTCGTCATCATGCATGTGGGCGCGGCCGCCTACCACGGCCTCGTGCTGCGGGACGGGGTCTTCACGCGCATGTGGCCGCCCGTCCGGCCGGCCCGCGAAGCCGGCCGCGGATGACCGCGGCCGGGCTCAGAAGTAGTTCGGCAGGAACGTCACGATCTGCGGGAACAGCGTGAACATCAGCAGCGCCGTCAGCATGACGCCGATGAACGGCATCGCGCCGTTGCCGATCGTAACGATGCTCACCCCGGTCAGCTTCTGGAGCACGAACAGGTTGAAGCCGATCGGCGGCGTAATCAAACCGAACTCGACCAGTATGACCATGAATATGCCGAACCAGACGAGGTCGATGCCTGCCGCCTTGACCGCGGGCCCGGCGGTCCGGCTGGCCTCTCTTTCGGTGATGCCGGCGAGATGGACTGGACCGTGATCGCCACGAGGCCCAAGCACTACGCCTGCGCGGAGGGGCTGCTCCACGGCCATGGTACGACAAGGAACTCCGATCGCTCGCGCTGCCGGGGAGGGGCATCTCACTGACGGCCGGTTCGACCGACCCGAAAGCCTTGCGCGCCCGCCGGGTGGCCCCCTGACCGCTACCGCCCCGACGCGTCGCGCAGTTCGGTCTTGAGCACCTTGCCGTTGGCGTTGCGCGGCAGTGGTTGGCCGAGATCGGTCACCGTGTCCGGAACCTTGTAGTCGGACAGCCTTTCGGCACAGAAGCGCCTGATGTCCTCGGCGTCGAACGGCCGGCCGTCGGTGAAGACGAAGGCGTGGGCCCGCTCGCCGAGCACCGGGTCCGGCCGGCCGACGACGGCCGCCTCCACCACGCTCGGGTGATGTGTCATGACGCTTTCGACCTCGATGCAGTAGATCTTGAATCCGGCCCGGTTGATCATGTCCTTCTTGCGGTCGAAGACGTGGACGTTTCCGTCGGCATCCACCGAACCGAGATCGCCCGACACCCAGTATCCGCCGACGAAGCCCTTGGCGTTGCCCTCGGGATTGTTCCAGTAGCCGGGAACGACCATCGGCCCGCCTATCAGCAGTTCACCGGTCTCGCCGGGGGCGACCTCGCGCCCCTCCTCGTCGACCACAACGATGTCCGCGCAGGGCAGGATGCGGCCCACCGAGGCCGGATGATCCTTGATCGCGCCGGGTGGCATCAGCGTCGCCGGCGATGTCGTCTCGGTCGATCCGTAGGCGTTGCAGAGCGTGAGGTCAGGAAGCGCCCTTGCGAGCCTTTCGATCGTCGCACTCGGCATCGGCGCTCCGCCGAAGCCCGCTATGCGCCAGCTCGAAAGATCGAAACGCGCGAAGTCGGGGTCGAGAAGGCACAGATTGTACATGGCCGGCACGCAGAGCGAATAGGTCATGCGTTCGCGCGCCGCGAGTTCCAGGAAGGCGCGTGCCTTGAAGGCGGGCATGACGAGCGTGCGCCCCCCGACATGGATGGTGGCCAGGATGATCGCGACGAGGCCGGTGACGTGAGAGGCGGGCACCGCCAGGCACGCAACCTCGCCTTCGCAAAGGCCCCAGCCATGCCGGAAATGGATGAGCGAGTGGATGGTGCTGAGATGCGTCAGCATCGCGCCCTTCGGCTTGCCCGTCGTCCCCGACGTGTAGAGCAGGCAGAGCGTGTCCTCCTCCCCGACTTCGGGAAAGGCGCAGGCCGGTGCGTCCGAACACAGTGCCTCGAAGGGCGTGGCGCCCCCCTGCCCGACGACGAAGCGCTCGCGCAACGAAGGGCATTCGGCTTCGTCCGGCAGGTTCGCCTCGTGCTCGGCGTCGTAGATCAGCCCTGCGGCGCCGCACTGGTTGACGACGAAGGCGATCTCGGGCCGGCGCTGCCTGACGTTCATCGGCACCGAGATCATGCCGGCGCGCGCGATTGCCATGAATGTGTAGAAGAATTCTAGCCCGTTCCCGAGCAGCAGTGCGATCCGGTCGCCCGGCGAAAAGCCGCGTGCGAGCAGGTTGCGCGCGACGCGCTCGACCGTCTCGTCGAACGCACGGTAGGTGACGCGCTCCCCGCCGTGCACGATCGCGTCGGCGCCGCCGTTGCGTGCCACCGTCTCGCGGAACATCGCGTCGATCGACGCCGGACGATCTGCGAAGCAGCGCACCACCCTGCTGCCGTGGTGGGTTTCGCGGCGAATGGCGGGAAAAGGCATCCTGGAACTTTCTATTTCGATACGCGAACGCCTCGGCCGAGCATGAAGCCGGCGTCGACGTTGACGAGCTGGCCCGTCATCTTGGCGGCGTCGAGCGCCAGGAAGACGACCGCGTCGGCGATATCGTCGGCGGTGCAGACGTCGCCGAGCGCGGCGGTGTTGGCGAAGTTCGCCTTGACGGCCGCGTATGTTTCCTCGCCGAGCCCGGCGGGCAGCCAGCGCGTGTCGATCAGTCCCGGCAGCACCGCATTGACGCGGATTTCCGGCGCAAGCAGCCTGGCGAGCGTCAGCGTGAGCGCATTGAGCGCCCCCTTCGACGCGACATAGGCGATCGAGCTGCCGTTTCCGGTCACGCCGGCGATCGACGACACGTTGACGACGGCGCCGCGCGCGCTCTTGGCCAGATGAGGCGCGGCGGCCCGCGCCATCTGGTAGCTGCCGACGACGTTGACGCCGTAGACGCGGTGGAAATCCTCGGCGTTCTGACGGTCGAGCTCGGCGATCGGCACGAACTGGGTGGCGCCCGCGCTGTTGACCAGCACGTCGAGGCGGCCGAACCGCTCGATCGTTGCGTCGATCATGTCGCGGCAGGCGCCGTCCTCGGCAACGTCGCCCTTGAGCGCGAGAGCCCGGGCGCCGATCGCCGTCGCCTTTGCGGCCGTATCTTCGGCCTCCTCGCGGCTTCGGCTGTAGTTGACGACGACGTCGTGGCCGCGCGCGGCAAGCTTGAGTATACTGGCAGCGCCAACGCCCGTCCCGCCACCCGTCACCAGCGCAACCGGCCTGTCTCTCGTTTCCGGCATCGATTTCCTCCCAGCCGCGGTTTCGCGGAGCCTAGAGGATCGCTTGCCGGACGCGCAACGCCGGCCTGCACCGTATGGCGTCAATCCGGGTTTGCGCAGGTCGCCGCGGCCCGCCTGCTCTCGAGGCGCACGTGCTCTTGTTTGCAGGCCGGATCGTGCTCTACCTTCCATGGGCACTTCGCCTTCTCTGGAGCCGACGATGACTGCCGCCTTGCTGACGGTGCCGATCGGGCGGGCACTCGCCCTGGCCTTGTGGTTCGCCGTGTCGATGGGCATGGCGGGCGCCGAGTTCGATCCTCTGCTGGAGATGCGCATCGCCGAGGCAGAGGCCGCGGCCGGTGTCGACGCCGCGCTAGACGTCATCAATTCCGAACTGGCGCGCAACGACGACGCGGCAGTGAGCGAGGATTTGCTCTCGCGCCGCGCCGAGCTGCTGGAAGCCGCTGGGCGACACGCGGAGGCCGCGCAGGCTCTTTGGCAACTCGCCGAAGCCGTCAGCGAGCGTGCCGGTATGCTTGCGCCGGAACTGGCACCGATCCTTCGGCGCGCGTCCGAACTCTACGCCACGGCAGGCGACGCCGAAGGGCGGGCCTCGGCGCTGGCTGCCCTGCTGCCGGTCCTCGACGCCGCGGGCCTTGAGGAGGAGGCCGGGCGCGTGGCCGCGGTGCTGGTTGAAGCCGGTCTGCCGATCGCCGACGAGGCGCTGGCTGCCCACGCCGCGCGCAATGAGAAGGCGACGAGCCGCGGTTCTCCCGTCGCTCCCGATGAGGGCTTCACCACGGTCCGGATATTCTATGCCACCGACCGTGCGCGCAGCGGCGCCGCTGCCCCGATCGAATTCTACGGCGGACAGCGCGGCACCATGGACTACGGTACCGCCGAGATCAGCATCCCGGACAGTCATCGGCCCGGCCAGATAGAGAAGCCCTCGATCTGGACGCTCGACTTCCGAGAGGATCCCGAACGCCACGTCGTCCTGAGAAGCGTGACGCCGGCCGAGCCCGATGCGTTCTTCGACACGATGCAGCGGACGCTGCGCTCCACGGGAAGCGACGAGGCCTTCGTCTTCGTCCACGGGTTCAACGTGCCGTTTGACGAGGCGGCCGAGCGAACGGCCCAGATGGCCTACGACATGAATTTCGGCGGACTGCCGATCCTGTTCTCGTGGCCGTCGCGGGGGTCGGTCCTGAGCTACATCGCCGACACGGCCGTGGTGAACCTGTCGGGACGCCGCCTGAGCCTCTTCCTGGAGGACGTCGTGCAGCGCTCCGGCGCGAGGCGCATCCACCTTATCGGCCATTCCATGGGCAACCGCGCGCTCACCGATGCTCTCGAGCTCTACGCGCTGCGCCAGCGAGAAAAGCTGCCCAGCTTCGACCAGGTCCTCTTCACCGCGCCCGACCTCGACGCCGGGCTCTTCGCCGAGATGGTGCGCACCATCCGGCCGGCCGCGAACCGCGTGACCCTTTACGCTTCCGACAAGGACTGGGCGCTCGCCGTGTCACGCAAGCTGCACGGCAATGCCGTCCGGGCCGGCCAGGGCGGTCAGGGCATCGTCCGGCAGGACGGGATCGATTCCATCGACATGACGGAGATCGGCGAGGACATGCTCGCCCACAGCTACTACGCCAACAATCCCTCCGCGCTGACCGACATGCTGGCACTCTTCTGGCGGGACGCGCCGCCGGACCAGCGCTGCGGCATGCGCCGGCTGGAGGGCGAGGGCGGCGTCTACTGGCGATACGACCCCGCGACCTGCGACAGCGGCGCGCTCCTGTCGACGCTTTCCTATCTCCGGCGCGGAAGCGTCAGGACGCTCGGCGAGGCGCGGGCCTTCCTCAATCGCTTCGTCATGCCGGTCACCGCCGATCCCGTCGAGCGGACCCGCCTGACCGAGGCCCTGGCGCGTCTGTTCGGGGGATAGGTGAACGTTCACGACGGCCAGTCTCCGTACCGATCCGCCGATCTCGTCCCGTCGGGATCGCGGCTCCAGCGCGTGGAAGGCGAAGCGCACGTCGCGGCGAAGCAGGTAGGCGGCCGATCGCGTATCGACCGGCTCCACCAGGCGGGGGCGGCGAAGATCAGGTTTCCCCGATCCGACGGCAACGCGATCGAGGCGGTGCTGATCAACACGGCTGGTGGTCTGACTGGCGGCGATCGCCTCGCGTGGACCGTGGAAGCCGGACCCGGCGCGCGCGTGACCGCGACGACCCAGGCGTGCGAGAAGGCCTACCGCTCGCAGCAGGGCTCAGCCGAAGTCAGGGTCGCGCTGAAGGTCGGTGACGGCGCGAGCCTCTCGTGGCTGCCGCAGGAGACGATCCTCTACGAGCGCAGTTCGCTCTCCCGGGCGATCGACGCCGACGTCGCGTTGGGCGGGCGCCTGCTCGTGTGCGAGGCGACCATCTTCGGCCGCAAGGCGCATGGCGAGAGCCTGTCAGTCTGCGCCTTCCGTGATCGCTGGCGCATCGGCAGTGGCGGCCGCCTCGTCCACGCGGAGGATGCCGTCTTCGGACCGGACGTCGGCCGGCAGCTTGCAGCGCGAGCCATGGGCGCCGGCGCGGCAGCCATTGCCACCCTGCTCCTCGTCGAGCAGGATGCCGGCGCCGGACTCGACCGGCTGCGCGACATCATAGGTGACGAGGGCGGCGCCAGCGCCTGGCGGGTCGGCGCGACTGGCAAGCTTCTTGCGAGGATCGTCGCTGCGGACGGCCGCGCCCTGAGGCGCAGGCTCGTCCCGGCGCTGGAACTGCTCAACGGGAAGGCAGGCCTGCCCAAGGCCTGGTCAATCTAGGAGATGCCCCTTCGATGAACCTGACGCCGAGGGAAAAGGACAAGCTGCTGATCTCGATGGCGGCCATGGTCGCGCGCAGGCGGCTGGAGCGCGGGGTCAGGCTCAACCATCCCGAAGCCATCGCGCTCATCACCGACTTCGTGGTGGAGGGTGCGCGCGACGGCAGGAGCGTGGCGGACCTGATGGATGCCGGAGCCCATGTCCTGACGCGCGCCCAGGTCATGGAGGGCGTCGCCGAGATGATCCACGACGTGCAGGTGGAGGCGACCTTTCCCGACGGCACGAAGCTCGTCACCGTGCACGAACCGATACGCTGAGACATGAGGGGAAGATGAAGACAGCCAAAGCCTTGTTCGCGGTGGTCATGGGCACCGCCGCCACGGCGCCTACCGCCGCCCTTGCCCATCTCGATCCGGTCGCGCACGGCTCCTTCGCCGCAGGTTTCACCCATCCCCTCTTCGGCCTCGACCACGTCCTGGCGATGGTCGCGGTGGGACTGTGGGCCGCGCTGATGGGCGGCAGGGTCCTCTGGCAGGTGCCGCTGGCCTTCGTCGCCGTGATGATTGTGGGCTTCGCGGCGGCGCTTCTGGGCATGCCCCTGCCCTTCGTCGAGCCCGCGATCCTGGCCTCTACCGTGGTCATCGGCCTTTTTGTGGCACTCGCCCTTTCGCTGCCCGCAGTGCTGGCGATGGCGCTCGGCGGCTTCTTCGCGGTTTTCCACGGCCATGCGCATGGCGGCGAGATGGGCGAGGCCGGCATGCTTGCCTATGCGGCCGGGTTCGCGGTCGCAACCGCGCTTCTCCATGCGGCGGGCGTCGTCGCCGGCATCGCGGTGGCAGGAAGCCTCGGCGGCAAGACCGGCGTCGTTCTCACGCGAACTGCGGGCGCTGCGACGGCGCTCGCCGGCATCTGGCTGGCGGTCTCGGGATGAGGAGGAGCCACGCATGATACCCGGCGAGACGCTCACTGCCGCAGGTGACATCGAGATCAACGCCGGCTCTCCGGTTACGGTCCTCCTCGTCGCGAATACCGGCGACAGGCCGATTCAGGTCGGCAGCCACTATCACTTCTTCGAGGCCAACCCCGCATTGCGCTTCGACCGCGCAGGCGCGCGCGGCATGCGTCTCGACATCGCGGCCGGCACGGCGGTGCGTTTCGAGCCCGGGCAGGAGCGCGAAGTGCAGCTCGTGCCGCTCGCGGGCGGGCGCGTCGTCTACGGTTTCCGGCAGGCGGTCATGGGGCCCCTGTGAATGCTGAGCAGCCCCAGCCATCGGGTTGCCGCTTCAGGTCGCGCCGCCTCAATTGACGGGCTTGGCCGCCGCGTAGATGACGACGTTGCGGTCGTCGAATTCGATCGCCAGCACGTCGCGCATGAGGATCTGGCGCGAATTGAGCGCGTGGTAGAGCATGGCATTGCCCTCGAGTTCCTGGCGAAGCTGATCGATCTCGGAGCGGCGCTCCTGGATCTTCGCCTCGATCTCGGGCGGCGGGCCGCCCTCGGTCACTGCGGCGTCGGAAAGAAAAACGATGTCGACCTGATCGAGCATGGTCGTCATGCGCACGCGGCTCGTGTTCTCCGCGGTCTTGTCGATCGCGTCGATGACGCGCTGCGGATCGGCGGCGGCTTCCGCCTCCTCCTCCTTGACCTCCGAGCCCACGATCGTGTCGATGGCTTCCGGCGCGTCCAGGCCCTGCGCGTGGGGGCGCTCTGTGGGCGTGGCGATTGCCAGAAGCATGGCGAGTACGACAATGGATACCATGCTCGTATCCGTGTTCAGCGTAAGCTGCATAAGGCGCTCCGTGATTGGTCGAGCAGGCGCGCAGCCCCGCGGCGCACCCTCTTTGGAAACGGCGGCGCCGCGGGATTGGTTCCGGCGGGGAATGCACCCGGGGCCGGCGCAGCGCCGTGGAACCCTTTTGTTTCAAGGAGTTGAATAAAGATGCCCGCACGCATTTCGCGCGCCGCCTATGCACAGATGTTCGGCCCCACGACCGGTGACCGGGTGCGGCTCGCCGACACCGAACTCTTCGTCGAGGTCGAGAAGGATTTCACGATCTACGGCGAAGAGGTGAAGTTCGGCGGCGGCAAGGTTATCCGCGACGGCATGGGCCAGAGCCAGGTCGCGCGTGCCGACGGCGCGGTGGACACGGTGATCACCAACGCGCTGATCGTCGATCACACCGGCATCTACAAGGCCGACATCGGGCTGAAGGACGGCCGCATCCACGCGATCGGCAAGGCGGGCAATCCCGACACCCAGCCGGGCGTAACGATTACGATCGGTCCGGGCACGGAAGCCATCGCCGGGGAGGGCCGCATCCTGACGGCGGGTGGCTTCGATGCGCATATCCATTTCATCTGTCCGCAGCAGATCGAGGAGGCGCTCTATGCCGGCCTGACCACGATGCTGGGCGGCGGCACGGGCCCCGCGCACGGCACGCTCGCCACCACCTGCACGCCGGGGCCGTGGCATCTGGCGCGCATGATCCAGTCCTTCGACGCCTTCCCGATGAATATCGGCCTGTCGGCGAAGGGCAATGCCTCGCTCCCTAAGGCTCTGGAGGAAATGATCCTGGGTGGCGCGTGCGCCATGAAGTTGCACGAGGACTGGGGCACGACCCCCGCCGCGATCGACAATTGCCTCACCGTGGCGGACGCCTACGACGTCCAGGTGATGATCCACACCGACACGCTGAACGAGAGCGGCTTCGTGGAGGACACCATCGCGGCCATCGGCGGTCGCACCATCCACGCCTTCCATACGGAGGGCGCGGGCGGCGGCCACGCGCCCGACATCATCAAGGTCTGCGGCCTGCCGAACGTCATCCCGTCCTCGACCAACCCGACGCGGCCATATACAGTGAACACCATCGCCGAGCATCTCGACATGCTGATGGTGTGCCACCATCTGTCGCCGTCGATCCCCGAGGACATCGCCTTCGCCGAGAGCCGCATCCGCAAGGAGACGATAGCGGCGGAGGACATCCTTCACGACATCGGCGCGTTCTCGATCATCTCCTCCGACAGCCAGGCGATGGGCCGCATCGGCGAGGTCATCATCCGTACGTGGCAGACGGCCGACAAGATGAAGCGCCAGCGCGGCAGGCTGAGCGAGGAGACCGGTGACAACGACAATTTCCGCGTTCGCCGCTACGTCGCCAAATACACGATCAACCCCGCCATCGCCCACGGGCTGTCGCGTGAGATCGGCTCCATCGAGGTCGGCAAACGCGCCGATCTCGTGCTCTGGAATCCGGCCTTTTTCGGCGTGAAGCCCGAGATGGTGCTGATCGGCGGCTCGATCGCGGCCGCGCCGATGGGCGACCCGAACGCCTCGATCCCGACGCCGCAGCCCGTTCACTACCGGCCTATGTTCGCCGCCTTCGGCAAGGCGGTGACCAATTCCTCCGTGACCTTCGTTTCCAGGGCTGCCCTCGATGCTGGCCTGAGGACGAAGCTCGGCGTCGACAAGGAGATGGTCGCGGTAGAGAACACGCGCGGCGGCATCGGCAAGGCGTCGATGAAGCTCAATGACGCGACGCCGCATATCGACGTCGATCCCGAGACCTACGAAGTGCGCGCCGACGGCGAACTCATCACCTGCGAACCGGCGACGGTGCTGCCGATGGCGCAGCGCTATTTTCTGTTTTGAGGTCGCCGTGTTTTGGCGAACGCCATCACCGCTCGACGGCGACGACGAAGAATGGCAACTCGAATGCTGGCGTTGGCTGCTCGAGCATTTCGGGGGCGTGGATGCCTGGCGCCAGCGACCTCTCGTCCTCCCCACGCGCGATTTCTTCGTTGCTCCGGAAGCGACCGGGCACGAAGCCGCGTTGCACTGGTTCGGGCAGGTTGCCGACCGGTTCGGGCTGGACCCGGCTCAGTTCGAGCTGTTCGCGCAGGATGAAGCGATCGACCCGGTGCTTGGTCCACTCCAGATCGTCGCGAACGCGCCCAGCGACCCGGCAGGAACGTTCCAGGTTACGGATGATGGGACACTGTCGATCAGCTACACCCCCGATCTCGTCGCCAATCCAATGCGCCTGATTGCGACTTTCGCGCATGAAGTTTGCCATCCGTTGCTTCTGGCCCTTCCCGAAGAGCCACCCGGCGGGTCAGAGATGGAGGAGTTTGCCACGGATCTCGCCGTAACCTTCTTCGGCTTCGGCTTGTTCAATTCGAATGCGGGCGCGGCCATCAGGCAGTTCACCGACAACGCTACGGGAACACAGGGCTGCCAAATGGATGGGATCGGGTATCTCAGCCCGGCGGAACGGGCCTTTGCGCTGGCGCTTTTTCTCCATGAAAGGCCGGCTGAGCAGCGCGAGGCGCGCAACCATCTGGAAGCCGGTGCGCTGGCTTACTACACGAAGGCACAGAAGTATCTTTCCGCCAATCGCAGCGTGGCGGCTAGCGTGGTTGCGCAAAGCGGCTAGACAGGACTAACTGGCGGCATCTCCCCGGACATGCGAGAACACAAGAACCCACCATGATCTACGTGATTGCCACACTGACCACGAAACCCGGAGCCGCCGACGCGCTGCGGGAGCCGGCGGCCCTCTGCCGGGCCGAAAGCTTGAAGGAAAAAGGCTGCCTGGCCTACGAGCTCCACCAGAGCTTCGCCGATCCCGACCGGCTGGTATTCGTGGAGAAGTGGGAAACCCGAGAGGATCTCACCGCACATTCGAAGCAGCCGCATCTGCTGGCCTGGCGAGAGGCGAGCGCGCCCTACCTGATCTCGCGGCGCATCGAGGTCGTTCACCCCGCCGAAGTCGAGAGCTTCTGATGTACCGTGCCATCGGATCGCCGGGATCGCGGCTGACGCGCGTCACGTGGATGCTGGAGGAACTCGGCCAGGCCTACGAGATCGTCGCCACCAAGCAGCATTCCGATACGATGCTGCGCTACAATCCGACCGGCAAGATGCCCGCGCTCCAGGATGGCGAACTGATCGTCACGGATTCGGCCGTCATCTGCGCCTATCTCGGCGAGAAGCACGCCGACGCCGGCATGGGCCCGGAGCCGGGGCTGGCCGGCCGCGCCGAGATGATGTCGTGGATGCTGTTCGCGCAGACGGAGTTCGAGGCGCCGCTCTGGACGAAGGTCCGCCACAAATTCATCCTGCCCGACGAGGTCAGGGCCGAAGTGGGTCCCGCGACCGCGCACGACTTCTCGGCGGAGGTGCGCAACCTCGAACGCAAGCTGGCGGGGCGAACCTTCGCGCTGGGGGACCGTTTCAGCGCGGTCGACGTGGTGCTCGGCCATTGCGGGCGGTGGGCGCGGGGCGGTCGCTTCGAGATCGGCTCGGAGGCGGTGAACGCCTATTTCGACCGTGTGCTCGCCCGACCCGCGCTTGCGCGTGCCGTGGCGGCGGAGAAGGAGGCCGCGGCGCGATGAAGCTGTCGCTCAACACGGATTTCACCAAGATGCCGCGCGCCGGCAGCGTCATTCACGCGGCCGACGCTCGATCCCGTCCCGCCGCCTTCGACCATGTCGTTCTCGCCCATGACGAGCGGCACCTGAGGCGTCGCGTGCTCGCGCTGTCCGGGGGCGAAAGGATACTCGTCGATCTGCCCGATCCGGTGCAGCTCGACGCCGGCGATCTCCTTGTGCTCGACGACGGGCGCCACGCGGAGATCCGCTCGGCGGACGAGGAGCTTCTGGACGTCCGTGCGCGCGACGCCGTTCACCTAGCCGAACTCGCCTGGCATATCGGCAACCGGCACCTGGCTGCCCAGATCGGAGCGGAGCGCATCCTCATCCTGCGCGACCACGTCATCAGGGCCATGCTGGAGGGGCTGGGCGCGCGGGTCGCCGATGTCGTCGAGCCCTTTTCGCCCGTCCGTGGCGCCTATGCCGGCCACGGCCATCACCATCATGGCGCGCATGGAGACCATCATCATCCGGAAGCCGACCGCTACGGCAGGCAGCCCGGCGATCCGCACTATGGCCACGACCACGCCTGACGCCACCGCACTTCTCAGGCTCCTGGCCTGGCTGTCGCCGGCCTTTCCGGTGGGGTCGTTCAGCTATAGCGGTGGGCTGGAAGGCGGCGTCCACGACGCGCGTGTGGCTTCCGCATCCGACCTGGAGGAGTGGATCGGCGCGGTGCTCGTCAACGGCTCCGGCTGGAACGACGCGGTTCTTTTCTGCGAGGCATGGCGGCGCGCGCGATCCGGCTCCGGTCTCCACGAAGTCGGGGAACTCGGCGAGGCGCTCGCCGGCTCGCTCGAGCGGCAGCGCGAGGCGATGCTGCAGGGCGACGCCTTCCTTGCGGCGGCTCGAAACTGGCCCGGACTGGTCATCCCGAAGATGGGCGAAGGCGCGCCCTATTGCGTGGCCGTCGGGGCCGTGGCGGGCGCCAACGGCATCGCCGTCCGCGAGGCGTGCGCCGCTTTCCTCCATGCGCTGGCGTCGAACATGATCCAGGCCGGCATCCGGCTGTCGCTGCTCGGACAGGCCGAGGCCGTCGGCCTGCTCGCGCGTCTCGGGCCGGTGATCGTCGAAGCGGCCGACCGTTCCACGACCTCGACCCTCGACGATCTCGGCAGCACGACGGTCGTCGCCGAGATCGCGGCAATGCGCCACGAGACCCAGAATTCGCGACTGTTCCGCTCCTGAAAGGCACTCTCATGAAAGGCAATGGTCCTCTGCGCATCGGCATCGGCGGCCCGGTCGGGTCCGGCAAGACGACGCTGACCGAAAAGCTCTGCAAGGCGCTCCGCGACCGATTCTCGATCGCCGTCGTGACCAACGACATCTACACGAGGGAGGATGCCATGATGCTGGCGCGCCTGCAGGCGCTGCCGGAGGAGCGCATCATGGGCGTCGAGACCGGAGGCTGTCCGCATACGGCGATCCGTGAGGATGCCTCGATCAATCTCCAGGCGATCGCCGAGTTGAACCGCAAGTTTCCCGACCTCGACATCGTCTTCATCGAGTCGGGCGGGGACAATCTCGCCGCGACGTTTTCGCCCGATCTCGCCGACCTGACTCTCTACGTGATCTCGGTCTGTCAGGGCGAGGAAATCCCGAGGAAGGGCGGGCCGGGCATCACGCGATCCGACTTCCTTGTCATCAACAAGTCCGACCTCGCGCCGTACGTGAATGTGCGGCTGGAGGTGATGGAGGAAGACGCCGGGCGCATGCGCAGGGGACGGCCCTTCGGCTTCACCGACCTGTCGCGCGGACGCGGCCTCGACGCGGTCGTTGATTTCATCCTCGACCAGGGCGGTCTCGAGGATCGCTCCGGCGCTATCCCCGAACGACGAGATCGGCCGGCAGCCGCCGCTCGTTGACGCGGTCGGCATTGGGGAGGTCGTTTTCCGACACCTTCGCGCCGGCCTGTTCCGGCGAGAGGCCGTGCTGGTCCCAGCGCCGTCGCAGGCGCCGCTCCAGATCGCGCCGGTCGACGTCGAGAAAGATGCGCAGATCGAACAGCGCGGCCAGGTCGCGCCAGCCCGGTTCGTCGAGCAGGAGATAATTGCCCTCGACCAGCACGAAGCGCGTGGCGGCGTCCACCACCGCGCCCCCGGCACGCGAAAGCTCGATGTTTCGGTCGAAGACGGGGATCGCCACCTCGTCCTCGCCTGCCCTGAGGCGGGCGAGCAGGACGGCGAGGCCGCGCCGGTCGAAAGTCTCCGGCGCGCCCTTGCGCGCCCGCAGCCCGCGCGCCTCCAGAACGCGATCGTCGAAATGAAAGCCGTCCATCGGCACGACGGCGGCGCTTTCGCCCGCCGCGCGCAGCGAATCGCAAAGCGCTGCCGCGAGGCGCGACTTGCCCGCGCCCGGCGGTCCGGCGATCGCCACCATGCAGCGCGCGAGGTCCTCGCCCGTCCTGAGCACCGCCGCGAGGGCCTCCGCTCCGTCGATGACCGTCTGGCGGGCTCGCGGCGGGTAGTTCAGGCGAGCCATCGGTCGTAGTCCGACACGAGGAGCCTGACGGGCGGCGCGTCCTCGTCGATGGAGGAGAACCGGCTTACGGGCTCGGCGAACAGATTGTCGGTCAGGTCGTCGTTGACGGTCGAGACCTCGCCGATCAGCACGTCGCCCTCTTCCGCCCAGAAGGCGTGCCAGATGCCGGGCAGCAGGGTGACGCTTTCGCCGGGCGCGAGGCGCACGATCCCGCCCGGCTCGAACGTTCGCCGGACCCCGTCGCAGGCAACCGCGAACGATCGGCTGCGGTCCAGCCCGCCGTCCTCGGCGGAGGCGTAGAGCTTGAGCGCAAGGGCGCCGCCGCCCCGGTTGATGATGTCTTCCGCCTTGACGACGTGCCGGTGCATCGGCGCGAGCTGGCCCTTTCGCGAGATCATGATCTTTTCGGCATAGAGCATGCCCGAGCCGCGCGCGAGGTCGGCCGGGTTGCCGTTGCGCAGCGTGAAGAGCGTCAGCCCGACGCGGGCGAAGTCCCCCTTGCCATAGTCGGTGATGTCCCAGCCCAGCCGGCGTTCGACGAGTTCGGCCAGCTCCGCGCGCCGCTCCCGCCAGTCGACCGGCGACAGGGTGGCGAAAGCGGGCAGCCTGAAGCCGAACGAGCCGATGAATTCGGCCGCATCGGCAAGGATGGTGTTGACCTCGGATCGCTTCATGCGTCGTGCCTCGCTCCGTTCGACCCGAGCGTTGCCCGAGGCCGGCATACGGCGCAAGCGCAACTTTGGCTGGCCTGCGCACAACCGCTTGTCTCGCGCGTGCAGGATGGTAGGGAGAGTTCGCGGGCAGTTCGTTGCGCCCGCTTCGCGGCGGGAGCCGGGCTGATGAAGAACCGCACGCGCAACGCATTCCGTGTCCAGCTGCTAACGCTGGTCGCCGGATTCGTCGTGCTTGCAGTGGTCGTGGGCGCCCGTTCCTGGCTGATCGAGCGCCAGCGCCTCGATAACGAGGCGATGCGCGTCTCCTACGAGTTGCAGCGCCAGCTGACCAACACGCTGCTGCTGCTCCAGGATGCCGAGACCGGCCAGCGCGGCTACGTGCTCACGGCCGACGAGAGTTATCTTCAGCCATACGACGAAGCCATGCGCGCCCTGCCGGCGCAGTTCGACGGCCTGATGACGGCGTTTGCCGCCGATCCCTCCCAGGCGGCACGGGTCGGCGGCCTCCGCACGCTCATGACCGAAAAGCTCGCCGAGCTTCAGGAGGTCATCGATCTGCGCCGCCGTGGCGACACGGCGGCGGCGGTGGCCACCATCCGCAGCGGCCGCGGCAAGGCGGCGATGGACGAGATCCGCGAGGTCATGCGTGAACTTCGGCAGGTGGAGCAGGCCGAGATGGACACCCGGATGGCCCAGTCGGAGGTGACGGGTAGATGGCTTCGGCTTGGCTCCGTCGGCGCTCTTGCTGTCGTTCTTCTGATGGCGATGTTCGGCATAACGGATGCGCGCCGCCGCATGCGCGACATCCTCGCCGCGCACCACGAGGTCGAGGCCACGAACGCCACTCTGGTTGCCGAGATGGCATCGCGAGCGCAGGCCGAGGGACAGGTCCGCCAGTTGCAGAAGATGGAAGCCGTCGGCCAGCTGACCGGCGGCATCGCACATGATTTCAACAACATGCTTGCGGTCATCCTGAGTGCCCTCAATCTCATGCAGCGCAAGCTTGCGCGTGGCGAGACAGACATCGGCCAGTTCGTCGACGCGGCCACCGATGCAACGCGGCGGGCGGCCGATCTGACGGGCCGGCTCCTTGCCTTCGCCCGCCAGCAGCCACTGAACCCGCAGGTGATCGACGCGAACCGGCTGATCTCTGGGATGTCCGATCTCTTGCGGCGAACGCTCGGCGAGGCGATCGAGATCGAGACCGTTCTCGCCGGAGGTCTCTGGCGAACCACGGTCGACACGAGCCAGCTCGAGAACGCGGTCGTCAACCTCGCCGTCAATGCGCGCGATGCAATGAACGGAAATGGCCGTCTGACGATCGAAACCGCCAACTGCCATCTCGACGACGACTACGCTGCCACCCATCACGAGGTGCCGGCCGGGCAGTACGTCCTGGTCGCGGTCACCGATACCGGTGCCGGAATGTCACCCGAAACCGCCGCGCGTGCCTTCGATCCGTTCTTCACGACCAAGGAGGCGGGCAAGGGCACCGGCCTCGGGCTCAGCCAGGTCTTCGGCTTCGTCAAGCAGTCGGGCGGGCACGTCAAGATCTACTCGGAGCTGGGTCAGGGTACGACGGTGAAGATCTATCTTCCCCGCCATTTCGGTGAGGAGGACCGTCCTCGTGAGGTAACGCAGGCGCCGCGCGCCGAAAGGCGGCCCGACGAGACGATACTGGTGGTCGAGGACGACGATCGTGTGCGCAAGATGAGCGTCGCGGCCCTGCGCGAGCTCGGCTACGAAGTCGTCGTCGCGAGCAGCGCTGCCGAGGCGCTGGTCAAGCTGGACGCCCAACCCGGCATCGACCTAATGTTCACCGACATCGTCATGCCGGGCATGAACGGCCGCCAGCTTGCCGACGAGGCGCTGAAGCGGCGTCCCGATCTGAAACTCATCTACACGACGGGCTTCACCAGGAATGCGGTCGTGCACAACGGCGTCCTCGACCACGGGGTCAATTTCCTCGCAAAGCCGTTTTCCGTCGAGAGGCTGGCGCTCAAGATCCGCGAAGTGCTTGACGAGCAGTGATCCGGGGTTTCCCGTCGCTCCTGCCGTAGCGGCAGTCGAACCTTAATGACTTGGAAACCCATGCATGGAATGAATTCCGTTCATGTGGACCGGATTTCTCGCCGCTTGGGGTTCAGCACGGGCCTAGGGCCCGCGATTGGGGGAATACCGCATCGTGACCATGGCCTATGCCACGGAGAGCCTGGTCCAGGGCCTGTCGCGCACGCCCGAACTCGCAGACTGGTATCGCGATGCGCTCAACGTCCTGCCGACACCGGTCTACATGACCGATCGCTCCGGCCGCATCACCTACTACAACCGCGCAGCCGCCGAATTCTGGGGCCGCGAGCCGCGCCTCTTCGAGGATCGCTGGTGCGGTTCCGCCAGGCTGTTCTGGCCTGACGGCGCCGAACTCCCCCATGACGAATCCCCCATGGCCATGGCGCTGGCCGATCAGGCCGCGGTGCGTGGGCTCGAAATCGTCGCCGAGCGCCCCGACGGCCGCCGGGTTCCATTCCTGCCGCACCCGACGCCGATACTCGGGCTCGATGGCCGCATGACCGGCGCCGTCAACGTGCTTCTCGACATATCGGATCGCGTGGAGGCACAGAGCAAGGCCGAGGAGATGGCCTACCGCGACGTCCTGACGGGACTGCCCAACCGGATTGCCGTGCTGGGCGCGTTCGAGGAGTACCTGGCGCGCGCGCGGTCCGCGCAGTCCACATTCGCGGTCCTGTGGATCGACATCGACCGGTTCAAGGAGATCAACGACGTCTTCGGCCAGTCCGTGGGGGATTCGCTGCTTCGCGTCTTCGCCGAGCGCTGTCGCCGGGAGGCGCCGCAGGCATTCCTCGCGCGGCTGGGCGCGGACGAGTTCATCCTCATCCTCGAAGGGCAGGGGCGCTGCGAGGCCGACGACGTCGTGCACCGGCTCGCCACTACGTTGTCGGAGGGCCTGGAGGCCAAGGGCCACTCCATCCGAACCACTGCCAGCATCGGCGTCGCGCTCTATCCCGACGACGGCGGCGAGGCCGAGACGCTCATCCGCAACGCCAATGCCGCGCTCGATCGGGCCAAGCGCGAGGGACGCGGTCAATGCTGCTTCTACGAGGCCTCGATCGACCGCGAGCTGCGCGAACGTCGCCAGCTGTCCCAGGACCTCGCCGGCGCGCTCCATCGCGGCGAGTTCTTCCTGCATTACCAGCCGCAGGTCGATCGCGACGGCGAGGTGGCCGGTTTCGAGGCGCTGCTGCGATGGAACCATCCGCGGCGGGGCCTCGTGCCGCCAGATCTCTTCATCCCGCTCGCCGAGGAGAACGGACAGATCATTCCGCTCGGCCAGTGGGTCGTCGAGGAGGCCTGCCGCGAGGCGGCGACCTGGCTGCGGCCGCTCACAATCGCCGTCAACATTTCGCCGCTGCAGTTCGCCTACAGCGATCTCGCCGGCACGATCGAGCATGCCCTTGAAAAGAGCGGGCTCGAACCCGACCGCCTGGAGCTCGAGATAACGGAAGGCATTCTCATCGCCGACGTCGAGCGCGCGCGCTCCGTTCTGTCGCGCATCGGTGCGCTCGGCGTCACGATCGCGCTCGACGATTTCGGAATGGGCTATTCGTCGCTTTCCTACCTCCATGCCTTCCCATTCGGCAAGGTGAAGCTGGACCGCACGCTCATTCGCGACGCGGCGCCCGGAACCCGTTCCGGCCTGGTGGTGGAGACCTTCGTGGAGCTTTGTCACCGGCTCGGAATGACGGTGCTCGCGGAGGGTGTGGAAACGCCGGAGCAGGCAGATTTCCTGCGGGCTATCGGCTGCGACGCGATGCAGGGTTATCTTTTCGGGCGTCCCTCGTCCATTGACCGGTTCAGCTCGATACTCGAGGCGGCGCATCACGCGGTCCTGCGCCTCGTGCCGGCTCCGCGGGGGCCGACCGGCGCCTCCCCGACCGGGCCCCGACGGTCCGGCTCCGGCACCGTTATTTGATCGCCGGCCGGATGGACGCACTGCCTCCTTCCGGGTTAATCGTCACGGTCGAAGGGTCCGACCGGACTTGTCCCGGTTCTCGGTGCAACGGCTGGGGAATCTTGCAATTGATCAATGTGTTTCGACGCTTCGCCGGGCGATTCCCGACGATTCTTGCGCTCGTGTTCCTCTCGGTGGCCGCTGCCGGCTGCTCGACCTCGGAGACGCTGGAGAGCGCGCGCCCGGCCGCCCCCGCAGATCCGCGCCATGCCGCCCTCGTCGTCGATGCGGCCAGCGGGCGGGTCCTTCACGCCGATCACGCCGAGGAGCTTCGCTATCCCGCCTCTCTCACCAAGATGATGACCATCTTCCTGATGTTCGAGGCCATGGAGGAGGGTCGCCTGTCACCCGCCACGCCCATTCCGGTGTCGGCCAACGCGGCGCGACAGCCCCCCTCCAAGCTCGGCTTCCGGGCGGGCGGAGTGATCAGTGCGTCGTCGGCCATCGACGCGCTGATCGTGAAGTCGGCCAACGACGTCGCTGTGGCGGTCGCCGAGCACCTCGCGGGAAGCGAGGACGCGTTCGCGGCGCGCATGACATCGCGCGCCCGCCAGCTTGGCATGTCCTCCACGACGTTCCGCAACGCGTCGGGGCTTCCCGATGCTGCGCAGCGCACGACGGCGCGCGACATGGCGCTTCTGGGCATGGCGCTGATGAAGCGCTTCCCGCAGCACTATCACCGCTTCTCCCAGAGGAGCTTCGTCCATGAAGGCAAGCTCGTGCGCGGCCACAACAAGCTGCTCGGCGCGGTTGCCGGCGTCGACGGCATCAAGACGGGCTACATCCGCGCCTCGGGCTTCAATATCGTTACCTCGGCGGCGCGCAACGGGCGGCGTGTCGTTGTCGTCGTGATGGGCGGCCGCACAGCCGACGACCGCAACGCACGGGTCGAGGGGCTGATCGCCGGCCATCTTTCGCGGGCAGGCGGCGACCGGATGGCGGCGCAGTTCTGAGGCGCCGCGCGATTTTCCGCCGGCCATCGTGCCCCGCCCGTCGCCGGCTGGCGGGGATTGGCCCAGCGCCTCGGGGACGCATTCTCGTTGCTGCGCGCCATTGAAGCCTGCGACCCGATCGGTTAAACGGGTGTTGCGAGCGAGCCCATCCCGCGCTCGCCATGCGGGCTTCACCCGCTGCACCCGTAGCTCAGCTGGATAGAGTGCTGCCCTCCGAAGGCAGAGGTCGTGAGTTCGAATCTCGCCGGGTGCGCCATTTTCT